>Ga0070684_100000003_pt1 | contig 248527 bp, 222 predicted proteins | sample KBSC723LmetaG_FD_65653 | JGI IMG/M metagenome (GOLD analysis project Ga0070684, IMG submission 65653) | Corn rhizosphere microbial communities from Kellogg Biological Station, Michigan, USA - KBS C7.2-3L metaG | ecosystem: Host-associated > Plants > Roots > Rhizosphere ...
TCTGCTATTCTTCTTCATGCCGGTTCCGTCCTTTTCGCACCCGTAGTGCGTTTTTTTTGAACACTGGTAGCGTAACCCGCTGCCAGGGCTCGGAACCGGCCTTCTCACTCCATCTTTGCGTCTCTGCGAGAGATGATTTTTTAGCCGCCGATCGAGTACATCGGCCTCGGTGGGGCTACGAATTTCTGGGAGTTGATCTCGTGGCCTTCCCATTTGCGGGAGAGGTTGCTTCGGACGAGGTCCGCGATTTCATCGTCGGTCGCTCCCGAGCGCATCAGGGTCTTCACGTCGTCCTCTTCGATCGCGAAGAGGCAGTTGCGGAGCTTGCCGTCCGCGGTGATCCGGAGGCGATTGCAGTTGCCGCAGAAAGGGCGGCTTACGGAGGCGATGAAGCCTACTCGACCGCTGCCGTCGGCGAATTCGTACTCGGTGGCCGGGGCGCGCGGATCGGGATCGGGGACCGGAACCAGCGGCGCGATTTCGCGCGAGAGCATCGCCACCATATCGTCGGCGAGCAGCACCTTGGAGCGGTCCCAGAGATTCTGCGCGTCGAGCGGCATGAACTCGATGTAGCGCGCTTCGAAGCCGTTCTCTCGCGCGAATCGCGCCAGCGGGACGATGTCGGGCTCGACCAGATCCTTCACCGCGACCGCGTTCAGCTTCACTTTGAAGCCGAGGCGGCGGCACTCCGCGAGTCCCGCCAGCACGCGCGGGAGATCGTCGCGGCGGGTGATCGTGTGGAAGCGTTCGCGGTCGAGCGTGTCGATGTGGACATTGAGGCGGCGCAGTCCCGCTTCGTACAGCGGTGCAGCGAGATCGGCCAGCAGGACGCCGTTGGTTGTCAGGGCGAGGTCGCGGATGCCGGGGATCGCCGCCAGCCGCGCGATCAGTTTCGGAAGGTCGCGGCGCAGCAGCGGTTCGCCGCCCGTGACGCGCAATTTGGTGACGCCGAGCCCCGCCGCGATGGTGGCGAAGCGCTCGATCTCCTCGAAATCCAGGATCTCGGCGCGCGGCACGAACTGCACGTCGTTCTCCGGCATGCAGTAGAAGCACCGGATGTTGCACCGGTCCGTCACGCTGATGCGTAGGTTGTCGTGAATGCGGCCGAAGGAGTCGGTGAGCATCAGCGGATCGCCAGCATGCGCTCCAGCGGCGCCAGCGCGCGCGCCATCAGTTCGGCAGGCAATTCCACCCGCGGCTGGAGGTTCGCGAGCGCGTCGCGCAGCTTCTCCAGCGTGTTCATTTTCATGTACGGGCACTCGGAGCAGTTGCAGTTCTCGTTGGCCACGTAGAAAAACTTCTTGCCCGGCGCGACGCGTTCCAGCGAGTAATTGACGCCGCTCTCCGTCATCACGATGAATTCGGGCGCGTCGCTCGCGCCGCAATGCTCGATGATCGCCGAGGTCGAGCCGATGAAGTCCGCCATCGCGAGCACGGCCTCGGGACATTCCGGGTGCGCGACGACCTCCGCGTTCGGATGCTCCAGTTTGGACTCGGCGAGGCGGCGGGCCGGGAAGGTCGCGTGCACGATGCAGGCGCCCTGCCAGATCTTCATGTTCTCGCGGCCCGTCTGCCGCTTCACGTAATTGCCGAGGTTCACGTCGGGGAGGAACAGGACCGGCTGGTCGGCCGGGATCGAATTGACCACCTTGACGGCGTTGCGCGACGTGCACAGGATGTCGCTCTCCGCCTTCACTTCGATCGACGTATTGATGTAGCTGACGATCGCATAGTCGGGATGTTCACGCTTGAAGATGCGGACCGGCTCGACCGGGCAGGAGTCCACCAGACTGCAGCCGGCGTCCTTGTCGGGGACCACGACGATACGGTCGGGATTCAGCGTCTTGGCCGTCTCCGCCATGAACCAGACGCCGCAGAACGCGATCACGTCGCCTTCGAAATCGCGCGCCTTACGGGCGAGCTCCAGGCTGTCGCCGATGACATCGGCAAGCTCTTGAATCTCGGGCTCCTGGTAGTGGTGCGCGAGGATAATCGCCTTCCGCTGCCGTTTGAGGTCGAGGATCTCGTCTGAAATGCTGGTTGCGGCGAACATGGGGGAGTTGCTTCCAGTTTAGCAGAGGCCCCGCGGACCCCCTCATAATAGGGATGTGAGGGTCCTGCTTCTTTCGACCTACGATATGGGGCGTCAGCCGTTCGGGCTGGCCTCGCCCGCCGCGTGGCTGCGCGCCGCCGGGCACCGGGTTACGGTCGCGGACCTCGCTTGCACGCACGTCTCCGGGGTCGCCGTCGAGGAGGCCGACCTCATCGCCGTCCACCTGCCGATGCACACTGCCACGCGGCTGTTCCTCCGCGTGCTCGACCGGATCAAACTGGCGAACCCGTGGGCGCATCTCTGCGCGTACGGCCTCTACGCGCCCCTGAATGCCGACATGCTCCGGCGCAACGGGGTCGATTCGATTCTCGGCGGCGAGTTCGAGCAGGGGCTCGCCGAACTCGCGTCGGGACACTGCGGCCAGCCACGAGTTTCGCTGGCGCGCCAACAGTTTCTCGTGCCTGACCGCACTGACCTGCCGCCGCTCGGGGCCTATGCGCGGCTCGTGACGATCGACGGTCCACGGATGGTCGCGTATACGGAAGCGTCGCGCGGCTGCAAGCATCTATGCCGGCACTGTCCCGTCGTGCCGGTGTACCAGGGCGCGTTTCGCGTGGTGCAGTCCGACGTGGTGATCGAGGACATCCGCCGGCAGGTCGCCGCCGGCGCGCAACATGTCACGTTCGGCGATCCCGATTTCTTCAACGGACCGTCGCACGCCATGCGAATCGTCGAGACGCTGCATGCGGAGTGGCCGGCGCTGACGTACGACGCGACGATCAAGGTCGAGCACCTGCTCCAGCATCGCGAGCTGTTGCCACGATTGCGGGACACCGGGTGCGCGTTTGTCACGAGCGCGGTCGAATCGCTCGACGACGCCGTGCTCGAACGGTTTGCGAAGCGGCACACACGCGCGGAGTTCATCGAAGCGCTGGAGTTGATGCGCGCCGTAGGCCTGCCGATGTCGCCCACGTTTATCCCGTTTACCCCATGGACGACTGTCGAGAGTTATCGAGAGTTTCTGCGGGAACTCGCCGCGCTGGACCTTGCCGATCAAGTTGCGCCGGTGCAACTCGCGATCCGGCTGCTGCTGCCCGAGGGGTCGCTGCTGCTGGAACTACCCGAGGTCCGCGAAATGATCGACCCATTCGATCCGCGAGGCTTGTGTTACCCGTGGCGCCACGCCGACCCGGCTGTCGACGAGTTGCAGCGAGCGGTCCAAGTCACGATCAAGCGTGAGGATCGTCGTAAGACCCCGCGCGCCGAGATCTTTCGAAAGGTATTCGACCTGGCCGGGGCGGGGCAGTGGCCGGACACCCCGTTGGTCGACCGCGCGACAATCCCTTACCTGACCGAGCCCTGGTATTGTTGAGCGGAGCCTACCGAAGAGCAGTTTGCTCTTTTTTAGATTCAGCTTATAAATCCACTTCCCGATCTAAGTCGGATCGTGTAGAATCTCCCAATGCTAAAGCCGTGGGATCTGTCTGTGCTCCCCTCGCTCGTCATACTTGCAACGCTGCCGACGGTCTCCCAGGCCGGCATCGTCTATGACACGCTCTCACCTACATGTTGTGTGGGGGAGACGATCGGTCAGGGCGGCACTTTTCAGCAGGCGATCGGGTTCACGGCGCCGCAGACATTCACGCTTTCGTCGGTATCGTTCGCCTTAATCTCTACAACCGCCAGCGCGGGTTCGCTCATCGTCGATATTTATAACGACAACGGCGTTAGCATTCACGTCCCTACTTCCCTGGTCGCGACCTACTCGGTCCCTTTCCCGCCAGTCGATCCCTCGAGTTCGGTTTTCACGGCACAGGCTCCCGCGGGGATCGTATTGAACGGCGGTCAAATGTACTGGGTCACGCCGCGTGCGTCCGATCCTTCGGCGTCGGCCGCGTGGTGGTATAACCTCACGGTTCCGGGCTACCGCGACGTCGAAATCCCCGGCTCAAACTCCTGGTCCCCCGCCTGCCCACTCGAAAATGCTTGCGGCCCCGGAATTCTTGCGATTCAGGTCACTTCTGTCGACACGCCAGAGCCCTCGACATTCCTGTTGGCGGGCGCGGTGCTTGCCGGCGGGCTGATTCGACGGCGCGCGCGGCACGCCCGCTGATTCGCTGCCCTTCGACCCCGAATCTGCGACACTGGCCATCATGGGCCCGCTCATCCGCAACATCTCCGACACCGCGCTTTGGACCGCCGTCTATCGCGCCCGCGAGTCCGAACGGCCCGACGCGCTGTTCCGCGACCCGTTCGCGCGCCGTCTCGCAGGCGATCGCGGCGAGCGCATCGCGAACCGCATGGCCGAGGCCATCGACACCAGTTGGGCGTTCGTCACCCGCACCTGCGTCGTCGACCGCATCGTGCAGGAGCGCCTCGACGCGGGCACCGACCTCATCCTCAATCTCGCCGCGGGACTCGATACACGCCCGTACCGCATGGACCTCCCGCCGTCGCTGCGCTGGGTCGAGGTGGACCTGCCGGAGATCCTCGAGTACAAGACCGAGATTCTCGGCGACGCACGCCCCAAGTGTTCGCTCGACCGGCTGGGCATCGACTTGGCGAATCGCGACGCCCGCCGCGCGCTCTTCGACCGCCTCGGCAAAGGGCTCGTCATCTCCGAGGGGCTGCTCGTTTACCTCACCGACGAAGCCGTCGCGGACTTGGCCCGCGATCTTGCGCGGTCGGAATTCGACTACTGGACGTTCGATCTCGCCTCTCCCGCGCTCCTCAAGATGATGCAGGCGACCAGCGGACAGCACACCGCCGCCGCCGGTGCGCCGCTGCAGTTCGCGCCCGCCGCCGGGGTCGAGTTCTTCCGGCCGCTCGGCTGGGCGCCGGTCGAAACTCAGTCGGTCTTTGAATCGGCCTACGCACTCAATCGATTGCCAGAGCAGTTTCGTAGCGCTCCGCCGCCTCTGCCTGGACCGGACGGGCCGATCTGGTCGGGCGTGTGTCTGATGCAACGAATTTAGGCCGATTCGCTCTTGCTTTTTGGCGAAGAAAAGGCGAATATGAGGCATGGCACTCGTAGGCATCGCGCGACTTGCCTCCGAAAGTGCGCTCCTCGAAGCGAAGCGCGCGGTCGAGTATTTCGAGATCCCCACGCGGTCCATCCTGAACCGCACCAAGCCCAGCATGCCGTTCCGCTGGACCATCAACCCCTACCGCGGCTGCGAGTTCGGCTGTAAATACTGCTACGCGCGCTACACCCACGAATTTATGGAGATGGCGCCGGAGGAGTTCGAGGACAAGATCTACGCCAAGCACGCCTCCGCGCACCTGCTCGCCCAGGAACTGCGCCGCATCGACCGCAAGGACCCGATCGCCATCGGCACCGCGACCGATCCCTACCAGCCCGCCGAACGCCGCTTCGAGCGGACGCGTGCGATCCTCGAAGTCTTCGCCCGCCAGCGCGGCTGGCACATCGGGATGATCACGAAGTCGGACCTCATCGTCCGCGACATCGACCTGCTGCAGGAGATCGCCCGCGCGAACGTCCTCGGAGTGCACATTACGGTGACGACGCTCGACACCGAACTGGCGCGGCTGTTGGAGCCTCGCGCTCCCCGTCCGGACCTACGGCTGAGCGCCGTCCGTCGGCTCGCCGACGCGGGGATCGTCGTCGGAGTGAATCCGAATCCGATCATGCCCGGGATCACCGACAGCGAGGCCGCGCTCGACCGACTCGCGAAGGCCTCTCGCGACGCCGGAGCGGTCACGTTCGGCGGAGGTCCGCTGTTCCTGATGCCGTCGGCGCAGCAGGTCTTCTTCCCGTTCCTCGAACGCGAATTTCCGCACCTCCTGCCTCGATACCGGGAGCTCTACGCGCGCTCCGCCTATCTGGGTAAGGACTACAAAGATTACATCGCGGCCAAGGTCCGGCGGGTCCGCGAGCGCCACGATCTCGCGTCGGGAATGATCGAGTACAAGCCCGACGTGTGGGTCGAGGAGCAGGGAAGCCTGTTCGAGTAATCAGCCCACGTAGCGCGCATACAGCCCGCGCGCTACGCCCGGGTCCGCCGTCCCTTTGACGATCGCGCGACCGTCGGCGAAGATCGTCAGCTCGTAGGGCGGGACCGCGAACCGGACGACGAACTCGTTCGCCCGCACGTCCGCCACCCCTTCCAGTCTCTCCCGCAATTCGCCGAGATCCAGTGGACGGCCGTTGACCTGGACCGCGTTCCTCCCGCATAGAGTCACCGGACCCCGGCTCGACTCCTCCAGGTAGGGAAACTCGCCCCGGCCGCAGCAGGGGCAATCGGGGTCGCGGGCGGGCGCGTCGATCTGGCGGATACCGCCGTTCCAGAGGTCCATGGTCGTGATCCGCGCGTGCACGCTGTCGGCATGTCCCGCCAGAATCTTCAGTGCATCCGCGACCTGCACCGAGGCAATTGCCGAGACGATCACGTTCAGGACACCGGCCGTCTCGCAGGTCGGCTGAACGCCACCGGGCGAGTCGGGATAGACGCAGCGCAGGCACGCCGTCCGCCCCGGAATCACCGGCATCGCGAGACCGTAGCTCCCGACGGCCGCACCGTAGATCCAGGGAATTCCCCGGCTCACCGCGAAGTCGTTGATCAGAAAGCGCGTTTCGAAATTGTCCGTGCCGTCGACGATCACGTCCACGCCGCCGAGCAGCTCCTCCGCATTCGACGGTGTCAGATCCGCGATCCGGGGTACGACCTCGATCCCGGAATTGATCGCCGCGATTCGCCGCGCCGCAGCCGCCGCTTTGGGAAGGCCCTCGGCGGCGTCGGCCTCTTCAAAGAGCCACTGCCGCTGGAGATTGCTGGGCTCGACGTAGTCGCGGTCGACGATGGTTAACCGACCCACCCCGGCGCGCGCCAAGGCGGCCGCATGGAAGGTCCCGAGGGCGCCGCACCCCACCACCACGGCGTGAGCGGCCAGCAGCGCCTCCTGCCCGGCCTCGCCGATTCCCCCGAACAGGATCTGCCGCGAGTAGCGTTCGCGCTCCGCTCCGGTCACCGTTCGATGGTAACAAACTTGCTTTAAAGGGCTTACGCTATCATGAAGTTGGTGCGCTGCCGCTTCGCCCTTGGCCTTCTCGCCCTGTTGTTCCTTGCGGTCGCGTATCCACCACCGCTCCGTGCCCAATACCAAAAGTACGAGGGCATGACGATCGCGAACATCCGGTTCGACCCGCCGGAACAACCTCTCGACGCCTCCGAGCTCCACGACCTACTACCCCTCGAAATCGGCAAGCCGCTGCACATCTCCGACGTCCGCCGCGCGATCGACCGCCTGTTCGCGACCGGGCGCTACGTCGACATTCAGGTCGACGCCGAGCTTTACAACGGCGGAGTCGCTCTCACGATCAGAACGAAAAGCCGGTGGTTTATGGGGGCCGTTTCCGTGAGCGGCAAACCGTCGAGTCCCCCGACGCCTGGCCAGCTCGAAAACGCCGCCAATCTCGATCTCGGGACGCCGTTCAGCGACACCAAGTTGCAGGCCGCCGTTGCCGGACAGGAGCGCCTGCTCGAAAGCAATGGTCTCTTCCGCGCCAAGGTCAAGGCGTTCCCCGACTGGGACGGCACCGCCGAGTACCAGCAGGTCAATATCAGCTTCGGCGTCGCGAGCGGGCCCCGTGCCCACTTCGCCACACCTGTCTTCACCGGCGACCTCAAGATGGATACCGAGCGCCTCGTGAAGGCCACCAAGTTCCGCCGGTGGGTGATCCACACCTGGAAGCCGATGACCCAAGTGCGCGTCCGCCAGGCGCTCGACGGAGTCCGCTCGCTCTACGAGCGTGACAATCGGCTGGAGGCCAAGGTCTCGCTCGAATCGGTTCGCTACGATCCCGAAGCGAACGCGGCCATCCCCACGCTCCACGTCGAGGCCGGACCGCGCATCCAGATCAACACGTTCGGCGCCAAGTTTTCCCAAGGCAAGCTGCGCCGCCTGATCCCGGTCTACGAGGAGCACGCCGTCGATCGCGACCTGCTCGCGGAGGGGGCGCGCAACTTGACGGACTACCTGCAGGCCCAGGGCTTCTTCGACGCCGAGGTCGAGTTCAAGCAGCAGGCTGTGATCCGCGACAAGGCGAATATCGATTACCTCATCAACGAGGGTCCTCGACACCGCCTGGTATTCATCGGAATCGACGGCAACAAGTACTTCACCACGGAAGCCATTCGCGAGCGGATGTTCCTGCAGACGGCCGCGTTTCTCCAGGTGCCGCATGGACGCTACAGCGAGGCATTGCTGCGCGGCGACCGCGACACGATCGCGAATCTCTACGAATCGAACGGCTTCCGCGACGTCCACGTCACGTCCGACACGACCGACAATTTCCGAGGGAAGAAGGGCGACCTCGCCGTCTTCCTCCACATCGACGAAGGCGCGCAGTACTTCATCGCCGAACTCCAGATCGACGGTATCGAGCATCTCGATATCGAGAAGATCCGCGGCCGTCTGAGCTCGTCTTCCGGCCAGCCCTTCAGCGAATTCAACGTCGCCGTGGATCGCGACACCATCCTGGCGCAGTACTTCGAGAGCGGTTTTCCGCGGCCCACGTTCGAGTGGAGCACCACCCCTTCGGCCGCCGACCCGCACCGTTTCAACCTCCACTACGTGATCCACGAAGGCAGGCAGCAGTTCGTCCGGCAGGTGGTGATCACGGGAAATCGCGTCACGCAGTGGCAGCTCATCAATCGCAATATCACGCTGAATCCGGGCGACCCGCTTTCGCCGACCGAGATGACGAACATCCAGCGGCGGCTGTACGGGCTCGGCGTCTTCTCACGCGTCGACACCGCCGTGCAGGACCCCGATGGCGAAGGCGACGAGAAGTACGTCCTGTACAACGTCGAGGAGGCGCGGCGATACTCGATGGCGGTCGGGTTCGGCGCGGCGTTCGGGCGGATCGGCGGCTGCGATACGTGTCTCGACGCCCCCGCGGGCTCCACCGGTTTCGCCCCTCGAATCTCGTACGATGTCGCGCGCAACAATCTCTGGGGATTGACGCATAGCATCAGCCTGCGCACGCGCGTCTCGACGCTCGAACAGCGCGGGCTGCTCAACTATTCGTGGCCGCACTTCCGAGGCAGCGACAATCTCACGCTTTCGTTCAGCGGCCTGTATCAGCAGTCGAAGGACATTCGAACGTTCAACTTCCGGCGTGAGGAAGGCTCCGCGCAGTTGAACCAGCATTTGACGAAGGCGACGACGATCCTCTACCGCTACACCTACCGGCGCGTCAGCGTGAGCGATCTCAAGATCACGCCGCTGCTGCTGCCGTTCTTGTCGCAGGCGGTGCGCGTCGGGATCGCCCAGATCAACGTCATCCAGGACCGTCGCGACGACGCGATCGACCCGCACAAAGGCGTTTACAATACGCTCGATCTCGGCCTCGCCGACCGGCTGCTCGGGTCGCAGCGCAACTTCCTGCGCTTCCTCGCGCGCAACGCCACGTACCACCAGCTCACCAAGCGCTTCGTGCTCGCTCGCAGCACCGAGTTCGGCGACATTTATTCCTTCCGCTTCAGCGGTGATCCGCTCGAAGCGGTCCCACTGCCCGAACGGTTCTTCGGCGGCGGCGGCACGTCGCACCGCGGTTTCCCGGAGTTTCAAGCCGGGCCTCGGGACACCGCCACGGGCTTCCCGCTCGGCGGCACCGCGTTGTTCTTCAACCAGACGGAGCTCCGTTTCCCGCTGATCGGCGATAACATCGGCGGCGTACTCTTCCACGACATGGGGAACGTCTACAGCAGCGTGCGCGAATTCTCGTTTCGCGTGGGGCAGCGGGACCTCTCGGATTTCGACTACATGGTGCACGCAGTCGGCTTCGGCGTCCGGTATAAAACGCCGGTCGGCCCGGTCCGCGTGGACCTTGGGTACAGCATCAATCCGCCGTATTTCTACGGCTGGAACGGCACGCAGAATCAGTTGCTGACGGCAGGTGTCGACCCGTGCAAGAGCTCACCGGGCCTCTGCTCCGTGAAGAACGTGAGCCATTTCCAATTCATCATTTCGTTGGGGCAGACGTTTTGAGGCAAAGCAAATTTCTCTCGCAAAGACGCCAAGTCGCCAAGAACACCAATACGGGGTTTGAATTTCCTTTGCGTCTTTGCGTCTTTGCGAGAGCAATTGTTTTGCTTCTCGCCGTCGTAGTCGCTGCTCTCCCCGAGACCATCGACCGCGTCGCCGTTTCGGTCGGGAATCGCGTGATCACGACCAGCGATATCGAGAGGCAGATCCGGGTCGCCGCCTTCCTCAGCGGGACCAAGCCCGATCTCAGCGCCGATCTCCGGCGCAAGGCCGCCGACCGCCTGATCGATCAGAAGCTCATTCAAGTCGAACTCGAGGCCGCGCGGTACCCGGAGCCCGCGCCGCAGGAACTTGAAGCTGCGTTCGCCGACTTCAAAGCCAAGTTCTACCCTTCGCCCGACGACTACCGCCGCGCCCTCGCCGCCAGCGGTATCACCGAGGACGACGTGAAGGAGCAGTTGCATTGGCAACGGCGGTGGGCCTCCTTCGTCGGCATCCGTTTCCGGCCCGGCACTGCCGTCAGCGAGCGCGAGATCGCCGATTATTTTGAGGGCACGGTCGCGCCTGTCGCGCGCGCCGCCAACCCGGGCGGCACGGTGACGCTCGACGAGTTCCGCGAGCGAATTGCCGAGACACTGGTCGGCAAACGCGTGGACGAGCAGATGTTCAAGTGGCTCGGAGAGGTCCGGGGGCAGACCGAGATCGTCTTCCATGACGAGGCGTTCCAATGACCTTCCGGCGCGCTCTGCGGATTACAGCCGTCGTCGTGCCCGCCATTGCGGTGCTCAGCTTGCTGGCGGTTGTGCTGGTTCTGCGCAGCGACTGGTTCCATGAGAGGGTCCGCGCCCGCATCGTCGAGACGGTCGAAACCGCGACCGGCGGCCGCGTCGAACTCGGCGGCTTCCAGTTCGACTGGCGGCGCATGCGCGTCGAGGTCCAGGCGTTTACGGTCCACGGGACGGAGCCGGCCGGCCGGCCACCGCTGCTGCACGCCGACACGATCGCCGTCGGCCTGAAGGTCGTCTCCGTTCTGAAACGCGACGTCGACATCCAGTACCTCGACATCGGAGCTCCCCACGTCTATTTGATCCTCTACCCGGACGGCCGCACCAACGTCCCGGAGCCCAAGATAAAGGGCAATCACGCGAACGCAGCGGACACCATCCTGAACCTCGCGATCGGGCGCTTCAGTCTGGAGCACGGTGTCTTCGAGGTCGAATCGCGAGGCGCCACTCCGTTCGACGCCCGTGGCCGCGATCTCGCGGCGCGCTTCGGCTACGATCCGGCTGTCCCGCGCTATCGCGGCACGATTTCGGTGCATCCGCTCGATCTCCAGATCGAGGACAGCGATACGATCCCGGTCTCGATCGATCTGGCGCTGGCGTTGGAGCGCAACCGCCTCACCGTGTCCTCAGCGAAACTCGCCAGCGGCGGTCTCTCGCTCGATCTCGCCGGCGTTCTCGACGATTTCAGCGCGCCCCGTGCCACGTTCCAGTACGACGCGCACGCCGCCGTGCCAGACGCCGCCCGGATTCTCCACGTTCCCGAGCTGCGCGGCGGGGCCGTCCAGGTGGGCGGCAGCGGATCGTGGAGCGGCAGTGCCGGCCTCGCGGCGACGGGCAATCTGCGCGCCACCGGAGTCGAATTCAAGGACTCGTCGATCCTCCTGCGCAATGGCCGCCTCGATGGCGCCCTCACCGCCAACGACCATGGTCTCGATGTCACCGGGGCACGGATCGCGGCCACGTACTTCAGCTCTCGCGGAAACGCGCCCGCCGAAGGCCGTATTGCGGAGATCTCGGTTCGCGACCGGCGCCTCGAACTGCGCGGGGTCGCTCTGGCGGCGGTCGGCGGGGAATTCCATGGCCAGGGGCTGCTCCGCGACTGGCGGTATTACACCGTGACGGGCGATATCGACGGCTTCGACATCCGGCGCATTGACGCTCTCTACAGCCCCGTGCCGCTGCCCTGGGACGGTCTGGCCGCCGGCCCGATCCGCTTGGAAGGCAACTTCCGCCGCAAGGTCGAACTCCGCGCCTCGGGCAACTTCGCGATCTCTCCCGCGCCCGGCAGCGCTCCGGTCCACGGCCAGGTCAGCGCCGCGTACGATGCGAGCTCCGAAACGATCGATTTCGGCCGTTCCACACTCACACTGCCCTCGTCGCGCGCCGATTTCTCCGGCGTCTACGGCCGGGAACTGCGTGCCCATCTGGAATCCGCGGATCTCAACGACCTCCTGCCGCTGCTCGGCGAGAACGCCAACGATCTGCCGGTGAAGCTGCAGCATGGCAGCGCCGTGTTCGACGGCACGGTCACCGGAACACTCGATGCGCCGCAATTCGCGGGACGTCTCTCGGCGAAGTCGTTCACGATCGACGGCCGTCCGATCGACTCGGTCGAGGGCGACGTCACCGCTTCGCCCGAGAATGCCCATCTCGCCAACGCGGTCGCCACGCGCGGCGCGCTACGGGCGCGCTTCGACGCGCAGATCGCGCTGGACGATTGGAAGAGCACGGACGCCGGCAAGGTCTTCGGCAACATTCGGCTCGACAATGCGTCGATTCCGGACATTCTTGCAGCGGTCGACGAGAAAAACATCGACGCCACCGGTACGGTTTCCGGCGCGGCACAGTTGACGGGAACGGTGGGCGCTCCGATTCTGAAGGGCGATCTATCCCTTGTGAAGGGCTCGTTCGACGGGGAGCCGTTCGATCGGTTGACCGGCGGTTTTGCGTACGCCAACGACGAACTCGACGTGACGGGCGCGCAGGCGGTCGCGGGCGCCAAACAGGCGCAGCTCACCGCGACGTATCGCCATGCGCCCGGCAAACTCGACGCCGGCCGCCTCCGCTTTCAGGTCACCACGAACGCGATGCCGCTTGCCGAGATCGCGACCGTGCAGGAAAACCGGCCCGGCGCCAAAGGAACCGTCCAAGTTACCGCGAACGGGGATCTCGACGTCGGCGCGCAGGTGCGCATTTCGTCGCTGCATGCCGATGTCGCCGGCCACGGGCTTCAACTCGCGGGCCAGTCACTCGGAGACGCGCACATTATCGCCAACACCGAGGGCCAGAATCTCCGCACGCAACTGGAGGCCACTTTCGCCAACTCGAATATTCGCGGCGACGGGTCGTGGCGGCTGGAAGGCGACTATCCGGGTAGCGCCACCGTCACATTTTCCCGGCTCGACTTCGCGCAACTCCGCGCTTGGATGTCCCCGAGCGACACCGCGGCGCCCGAACGCTTCACCGGTTTCGCCGAGGGCGAAATGCGCATCCAGGGTCCCGCACTGAAACCCGATCAGCTCAAAGCGGAGCTCCGCCTGCCCAAGGTCGAGCTCGGTCCGACGCGCGCCGCCGGCGTTCCCGCCAACCTGACGCTACGCAATGAAGGGCCGATCGTCGCCGACATTGCGAACTCCGTCCTGACGATTCGGAATGCGCGACTCACCGGCCATGCGACCGACGTGACGGTCAGCGGCCGTGTCCTGCTGCGTGACGCTCGCAGCCCTCTCGACGTGCGGGTGAACGGCCGCATCGACGTTGCGGTGGTCCAGGATTTCAATCCCGATTTCGTCGGCTCGGGCGAACTGAATGTCGACGCCGGAATCCGCGGTGTGCCGGAAGCGCCGCAGATCACCGGGCGCATGAACGTCAAGAACGCCGCTCTGAACGTGGTGGACTTCCCCAACGGGATTTCCAACGCGAATGGCAGCGTGCTCTTCACCGGCGATCGCGCCACGATCGAGAAACTCACCGGCGAGACCGGCGGCGGGACGGTCGATCTGAATGGCTTCGTCGCGTTCCCCACCGACGATCTCGTGTTCCAGTTACAGGCGATCGCGAAGCAGGTGCGCGTGCGTTACCCGGAAGGCGTCAGCACGGTCGCCAACGCCGACCTGCGCCTGGCGGGAACGTCGCAACGCAGCACGCTCGGCGGGACCATCACGATTCTCCGCACCGGCTTCAACCCGCAGTCCGATTTCAGCTCGATCGTCTCCCGCTCCGCCGAGCCGGTCCGCACCCCGCCCGTCCGCACGGGCATCCTCGGCGGGATGCACTTCGACGTGCAGATCGAAAGCGCGCCGGATATCCAGTTTCAAAGCTCGCTCACACAGGACTTGCAGGTGGACGCGAACTTGCGACTCAAGGGCACCGCGAGCAATCCCGCGGTCGTCGGCCGCATCAACATCACGCAGGGCCAAGTGGTCTTTTACGGCACCCGCTATGCGATCAACCAGGGCTCGATCTCGTTCTACAACACGCTGAAGATCGACCCGATTTTCGATATCGATCTCGAAACCAAGGTGCGCGGCATCGACGTAACGTTGACGGTGTCCGGCCCGCTGAACAAGCTCAACCTCACGCCGCGGTCCGACCCGCCGCTCCAGTTCAACGAGATCGTGGCGCTGCTCGCCACCGGCCGCACACCGACATCCGACCCGACTCTCCTGGCCCAGCAGGCGACGGCGCCGCAGAACTGGCAGCAGGCCGGCGCGTCGGCCCTGCTGGGACAGGCGATCGCCAATCCCGTCGCGGGCCGTCTCCAGCGCTTTTTCGGGGTGAGCAATCTGCGTATCGATCCGACCCTGCCCGGGATCGAAAGCAATCCCCAGGCCCGCCTCACGGTCGAGCAGCAAGTCACGCCGGACGTCACCGTCACGTACGTGACGAACGTGACGAACAGCAATCCGCAGGTCGTCCGCGTCGAGTGGGCGGTCAGTAAACAGTGGTCGATCGTCGTGCTGCGGGAAGAGAACGGCGTGGCGAGTCTGGACTTCTTCTACAAGAAGCGCTTCTGAAGCGCCCCGCATTGACAACGCTCCGTTCACCTGCTTAACATGGCCATGTGAATTAACACGGCCATGTTATATAACACGGCCAGGATAGAAATCGTTCCCATGCCGGCGCCTCCACAATTCGATCGCCTCCTTTCCGATATGTTCCGGAAGGCTCGCTGGCGTGTGCGGCAGGACCCGCGCGGCAGCCTCGTCGTCCATGCGGGCAAGCGCCCGTACGTCGTCGAGCTCAAGTCCGTCGCAGAAGGCCGCGGCGACCGTCTCATTCCGCTGCTGTCGCAAGCGATTCTAGAGGCCAAAGCGGCGGCGGACGCGCATGGGGCTCAAGCTGTCGCAGTGGTCGGCGCCAGACGGGCGCCGCATGCTACCGTCGAGCGTTTGATGCGCTTTGCCTCTCGTGTCGCGCCCGACGTAGCAATCGGGGTGATGGACCTGGACGGCCTCCGCGTATTCCAGGGCGCTGGTCTCGAACGCTTCAATGGGAAGCCGCTTCGCAAATCGGAGCGCCAATCCGCGCACGCGCGCGGCCTGCCCAGCCTCTTCACCGATCTGAACCAGTGGATGCTGAAGATCCTGTTAGGACAGCGTCTCCCAGAGGACCTGATCGCCGTTCCGCGCGAGCCGATCCGCAATGCGTCACATCTCGCGGCCGTCGCGAACGTATCGGTGATGAGCGCTTCCCGCCTGGTCCGACAACTCGCCGCGCAGGGATTCATCGACGAGGATGTGGACGGTCTCGCGCTCGCCCGTATTCCGGAGCTGTGCGAACGTTGGGCCGTCGAGAGCCGCCAGGGCGTGAGAGAGTTCGCCGCGCGCTCGATTATCAGGAGGAGCCCGGATCAACTTCTGGCCGCGATCGCGGAGGGAGTGCGTCCCCGTAAGAGTGCGCGAGCGGTCCAGCCGCGTTGTTGCGTCGGCCTGTTCGCGGCGGCGGACGCCCTGGGTTTGGGATTCGTGCACGGGGTCCCGCCGGCTCTCTACCTGGATCGTCTCGAGCCTGCGTTCCTGCGCAGCCTCGGTCTCATGCTCGATACGACAGAGCGCGCCGAGATCAACATCCGCATCCCGAGATTTCCGGAGTCCGTCTTTCGCGCCTGTGTAAGCCGCGACGGACTCCCTGTCTCCGATGTCCTGCAGGTCTGGCTGGACGTCTACGGACATCCCGCGCGGGGCCGCGAACAGGCGCGTGAGATCCAGCGCCGCGTTCTTGCTCCCTTAATCGGTAAGCGATGACTCCGAATCTCGATCCCTTTGGGCGCTTCGTCGCCGCGATCGAGCCGTGGCTCCCCCGGCTCGTTTTCATCGGCGGGTGGGCGCATCGCCTGTACCGAATGCATCCACACGCCCAGACGCTGGATTATCCGCCGTTGATGACCCTCGACACCGACGTCGCCATGCCCGCCGCCCTGCCGATTGGAGAGTCGGTGATTCGCGAACGCCTGCTCGCTCACGGCTTCACCGAGGAGTTCATGGGCGCCGACCATCCCCCTGCTACGCACTATCACCTTCGCGACTCCGGCGGGTTCTACGCGGAGTTCCTGACGCCGTTATCGGGCGCGCCGTCGGACCGCTCCGGCAAGCGCAAAGCCACTGCGGCGGTCGGCGGCGTCGTTTCGCAGCAGTTGCGCCATATCGATCTCCTGCTCGACGGCCCATGGACGGTCGAGTTCCCAACCGGAGTCCGGCTACAGGTGGCGAACCCCACGAGTTTCCTGGCGCAGAAGATGCTCATCCACAAAGCGCGGGACCGCCGGAATCGGGCAAAGGACGTTCTTTACATACACGACACACTCGAACTCTTCGGGTCCGCGCTGCCGGAGCTCCGACGCCTTTGGCGAGACGTTCTGGCGCCCGGCTTGCCGCCCCGCACCGCAGGCGCAGTCTCTCGATCCTCGCGGGAACTCTGCGGCGAGATCACCGACGACATCCGCCGCGCCTCCGAAATCGGCGCGGACCGTAGGCTCACGCCCGAGACGGTCCGGCTCGTCTGCGCCTACGGGCTCGACCAAGTCTTTGGCTAATCGACCTCCCGCCCTTGTTACCATCGGATTGATGTGGCGTATGGCAGCAGGCCTGCTCCTCGCCGGAATGGCTTTCGGCGCAGGACACGACATCGTTCTGTTCGACACCGACTCGTGCCTCTTCTGTGACGACGGGCCGGCGCTCGTCATGATGTTGCGGACTCCGCAGATCACGGTGCCCGGGATCACGGTCGTGCCCGGCAATGTGTGGCCGGCACAGGGCGCTGAGTACATGTTCCACATTCTCGACCTGCTGAAGCGCCCGCAGATTCCGGTCTACACTGGCGCGCACGCTCCGATGGTCCACACCGTCTCGATGGCGCATGAGTCCGAGCGCCGCTGGGGCAAGGTCGAGTACATGGGCGCCTTCGCCGACAATCCCGACGAGGTCAAGCCCGCGCCCGGCGCGCGATTGACGGGCAAGAAGCCGCATCACGATGGCGCCGTCGAGTTTCTCATCTCCGAGATCGAACGCAATCCCGGCGAGGTCACGATTCTGGCGATCGGGCCGATGACCAACATTGCGCTCGCGCTCCGGATGAAGCCCGAGATCGAAACCAAGATCAAGCGGATTGTCTTTATGGGCGGCAACGTGCGCGTGCCCGGCAACGCGTCGGCCGCCGCGGAGTTCAACTTCTGGTTCGATCCCGAGGCCGCCCGCATTGTCCTGCGGTCGCGTATCCCCAAGAAGGTGATGTTCGGCCTGGACATTTCGAATACGGCGCCGCTCCGTAAGCAGCACTTCGACGAGCTCGTCGCAGCCAAGACGCCGATCACCGAGCTCCTCCGCGAAGATTGGGGCAATCGCTATCCCGGCTTCCTGCACAAGCCGAACGCCGTCACCTATCCCTGGGATTCCCTGGCCGCCGCTTACCTGATCGATCCCGGCTACGTGACGAAGTGGGGCACCGAGTATCTCGACGTGGATGCGCGGTGGGGGAAGTATTACGGCGCGACCGTGCCGCTCGATCGCAAGGCGGCCCCGCTCGCCACACCCGTCGAGGTCGCGCTGCAGCTCGATTTCAAACGCATGTGGGCGCTCTTCAAGCAGAAGCTGACCGAGTAAGCGCTACTTCGCGGCGGTTTCGAACGTCAACAGGTACGGCACGGCGGAGCGTCCCTGCGCATCGCGGAAATTGCTGCATCCGTCCGTATTGAGCCACACCGCGTACTTCTTCCCCGGCTCGAGCTTCGCCGTCGCCACGATCGTCCGATGGTCCGCGTCGTAATGGACGTTGCTCAGCGGCGGCCCGGGAAGGCGCCCCGCGTTGCACCACGACCACGAATGGTCGCTCATGTCCTTGCTGAACGTCACGCGTACTTCCTTGAGGTCGACCGGCACTTCCCGGCTGCCCGGCTCCGGCACGCTCCGAACCACGACGGGCGGCCGATCGGCGAGGGCCGTGGCGACCTCCTCCAAGGGATGCGATGGCGCAGCGTTCCGAATGAACATCACGTATTGGACCGCGCCCGCGTCCCCTTCGAAGTTCGGAATCTTGCGGCCATCGAGCCGGAAAAGCGTGATCGGACCCGTGGCGGCCGCCGCAAATGCGTTCTCCGGCGCAGCTCCGGAACCGCGATAAACCGACAGGATGCTGAGGACCTTTCCTGCGACCGGAGACCCGGGCTGGTTGAGCATATCGGCAAATCGGCCGCGCTCCGCGTTGCGCTGGATCACGTGAAACGATCCCCATCGCCCATACCAGTGCCCGCCGCCCATCCGCGCGTATACCTTGCAGAACGTCTCGTATATGGCGCGCTCGCGGACCGCCGCTCCCTGGGGACCTTTGGGGTCCGCGTAGAACTCGTCGCGCCTCTCGATATTCGTGGCGATCGTTTCGAAATCGAAGAAGCGCTCGCCGAGCATTCGCTCGTACTCCGCGCGATGCTCCTTCAGGCTGGCGGCCAAGCCCGCATACTCGCCTTGTCGAAGCCTGGCGACGACGTCGGCGATCGGGGCGGGCGCCTGCCGGTCGCCGGCGAGTCCGGCGAGACATTTCACCGCCAGGTCTCGCTGGTGCTCCACGTCGATTCCGGCGAAGTGGATCCGATCGGCCGCCGGCAGCGACGCGTTCCATTGCTGCACCTTGGCATAGAAGGCGCGCCTCTCTTTGGTCCACGCGGGCGAGCCTTTGAACTCCTTCATGGTGGCGTCGAGGATTTCCTCATTACCGGTCTCGAGGTATTGATTGAGTGCGAACCCTGCCGCGTACCCATATTCGCCGAGATAGACCCGGACTCCCGCCTCGCGATGCAGGTGCTTCAGCAGCGCGAAGTCGAGATCCTCATTGATCGCGATCCCGTGGTTCTCGCCCAGGAGGATGATCTGTTTGTCGTGGAAATCGAGCAGCTTCGCGTCGAAATTGGCCAGATCGACAGCCTGCCGATTCTTTTCCAGATACGAGGTGAGCCCGGTCTGCCCGACGGCGGCCGAGGCCACAAACAAAGCCAGGATACAGCGGCGCATTTGCGCGCGATTGTAGCGCCGTGCGCCTACTTCAGGAAGCGGTCGTCGATCTCGACCCGGTAGCCGCTTGCCAGTCGGTTGGTCTCATTGGCCATTCCGACCACGGCCATCACTTCCGCGAAGATTTCGTCGGTCATCCCCGCCTTCCGCGCCGACGCGGTGTGCGAGGCGATGCAGTACGGGCACTGGTTGGTCGCGCTGACCGCGACGTAGATCAGCTCTTTGATCAGCGGAGCGAGCGCGCCCGGCCCCATGATCTGCTTGACGCTTTCCCACGTCCGCCGCAGCGTTTTCGGATCGTGCGCCAAGGCCTTCCAGAAATTGTTGATGTAGTCGGTGTTCCGGGTGGCCATGATGTCGTCATAGACCGCCCGCACCTCCGGACCGGCGTCCGCATATTCGACCAGTCCCAGCGTCGCCATCAGGAATGGCCTCCGCCGAACTGCTTCGCCGCGCGCGCCTGAGCCTCCTCCGGCGTGACGATCTCGACGGTCTGCGCGATCGCCCAGGTGAAGCCGAACGGGTCGCGCAGGTGGCCGCAGCGATCGCCCCAGAACTGGTCGGCGAGCGGCATCTTCACCTCGCACCCGGCCGCGACCGCGCGGTCCCAGGTTGCCTGCGCGTCTGGCACGTACAGGTGGATCGTGACCGGCAGGTTCCCGCGCACCGGCGGCGGCATGTGGAACTCTTCCGAGAAGTCGTCTCCCAACATCAGGAGCGAGTCGCCGATCTTGACGGTCGCGTGCATAATCTTGCCGCCGGGGCCGGGCGAGCGGTGCACCTCCTCGGCGCCAAACGCGCTCTTCACAAAGTCGAGGAATTTGGCCGCCCCCACGACGCTCAGGTGCATGGTCAGCGAATGGAATCCGGGCGGAATCGGAGGAACTGCGTTCGACATGAGCACAGCATAACAGTTGCGGTATAGTTTGCCCATGCGCCTCCCGATCCTGTTCCTCGCGCTTGCTCCGCTCTATGGCCAGACGATCGGCATGGACAGCCACATCGACACCGCGCAGCGCGTGCTGATCGACCGCGCCGACATCACGCAGCGCTCGCCGGTCGGCCACGTCGACATTCCCCGCCTCAAGGAAGGCGGCGTCAACGCGCCGTTTTTCGCCCTCTGGGTCCCGACGTATTACAAGGGCGCAGAGGCCGTCCGCCGCACGCTCGACCTCCGCGACGCCATGCAGCGCGTGTTCGACACGCATCCCGAGATGATCGCCCTCGCGCTCACCGCGGCCGACGTCGAACGCATCACGAAGAACGGCCGCATCGCCGCCATCCTGGCCGTCGAGGGCGGTCACCAGATCGACAACGACCTCGCCGTGCTCCGCACCTACTATCGGCTCGGCATCCGCTCCATGACGCTCACTCACTTCCGCAACACGGAATGGGCGGACTCCTCCACCGACAAGCCTGCGCACAACGGCCTCACCGCGCTCGGTAAGGAAGTGGTGCGCGAGATGAACCGTCTCGGCATGATCGTGGACGTCTCGCACGTCTCCGACAAGACGTTCTTCGACGTGCTGGCCGTCTCGACGAAGCCCGTGATCGCCAGCCATTCGTCGTGCCGCGCGCTCTCCGACGTGGTCCGCAATATGACGGACGAGATGCTCCAGGCGCTTGCGAAGAACGGCGGCGTGGTGGGGATCAACTTCGGCGAGGGATTCGTGAACCAGAAGGACGCGGAGCGCCTGAAGGCGGATATCGCGAATGCCACCGCCGAGCCGCCGGCGCTCTCCGGCAAGGCGCTCGACGATTACGCCGCCGAGGAAGCGCACCGTGACATGAAGGCCGTCCCCGTCGCCGCCACGGTCGACGATGTCGCGGAGCATGTCGATCACGCGATCAAGGTCGCCGGCATCGACCACGTGGGGATCGGCAGCGACTTCGACGGCATCTCGGGACCGCCGAACGGGCTGGAGGACGTCTCGAAGATGCCGGCGCTGAAAGCCGCCCTCAAGAAAAAGGGCTACAGCGACGACGACCTGAAGAAGGTCTTCGGCCTGAACACCCTGCGCGTCCTGCGCGACGTCACCGGGAAGTGATCCGCGCCAGCTCTTTGTAAATCTGCACCGCGGCGCTGAGCTGCTTCACCTCTTCCTGCAACTGGGAACATTGCGAGCAGAGTTTCCGAATCACACGGTGCGAGCGGTCGGCGGAGCGCCGCGTCCGTAGGCTTTTGCGCGATCGAAGGGCGTGCATAGGAGTAATGTGCCTGATTCGCGGTTTAGGCTCGATATGCAAATCGTGAAGGTTTTGTAAAATCGACCCATGCTCCGCCGCGATCTTCTCCGCGCCATGGCCGCCGCTCCGCTGGCCATGTCCGCCTCCGCCCAGCCTCGCTATCAGGCAAATTGGGCTTCGATCGACAGCCGCCCTTCGCCCTCCTGGTATACCGACGCGAAGTTCGGCATCTTCATCCACTGGGGCGTCTACTCCGTCCCTGCCTTCGCGGCGGTCAACGTCAAGGGAGAAACCGGATATGCGGAATGGTATTGGAACTCACTGACCAAGAACAAACGCACCGGCGGTCCGACGTGGAAATTCCACGAGCGGGTCTACGGCGCCGAATTCCCGTACTTCGATTTTGCCCCGATGTTCCGCGCCGAGCTTTACGATCCCGACCACTGGGCCGACGTCTTCGAGCGCTCCGGCGCCAAGTACGTCGCGCTCACTTCCAAGCATCACGAAGGCTTCACACTGTGGAGGAACGAGCAGGCCAACAAGACCTGGGGCCGTCCGTGGAACGCCGTCGATATCGGGCCCAAGCGCGACGTGCTGCTCGATCTGATGGAGGCGGGCCGCAAGCGCAATCTCAAGATGGGAATCTACTACTCGCTGTACGAGTGGTACAACCCGCTGTGGCTCTCCGATAAGAAGCGCTACGTCGGGGAGCACATGATGCCGCAGTTCAAGGACGTGGTGACGCACGCCAAGCCGAGCATCATCTTCTCCGACGGCGAATGGGACCTTCCCAGCGAGGACTGGCGCTCCACCGAGCTGCTTTCGTGGCTGTTCAATGAATCGCCGGTGAAGGACGAGGTAGTGATCGACGACCGCTGGGGCAAGGACACGCGCCACAAGCACGGCGGCTATTACACGACCGAGTACACGTCGGGCATGCAGTCGGGCAATCACCCGTGGGAGGAGAGCCGCGGCATGGGCTTCTCGTACGGCTACAACCGTATGGAAACGGTGAAGGACTATCACACCGATCGCGAGCTGCTCATGATGCTGATCGACATCGTGTGCCGCGGCGGCAATCTGCTGCTCGACATCGGACCGACCGCCGACGGCCGCATCCCGGTGATCATGGAGGAGCGGCTCACGCAGATCGGCGCGTGGCTGAAGCCCAACGGCGAAGCGATCTACGGGACCACGCAGTGGCGGCATCCGCGGCAATGGAGCCAGGGGCAGGTGCCGAAGTTCGAGGAGAAGGAGTTCATGGCGGAGTACAAGATCGACAACATGGTCGATACGCCGCCGAGCGGGTATGCGCGCGTCGACGCGTTTATGACGCAGAAGCCCGGAGCCTTGTATGCGATCGTGCCGCGTCGGCCGCGAGGAGAGGTCGTGGTGGATGACGTCGAGGCGGCGGGCGGAGTAAAGGTGACGCTGCTCGAAACGGGCCAGACGTTTCAATCGCGGATGGAAGGGAAGAAGCTGCGGATTGCGGTGCCGGACGCGGTGGCCGCGGCGCTGCCGCAGAGTCAGGCGTACGCATTCAAGATCACCGGCGCGAAATAATTTGGCAACGGTCGTGCAGCGATGTACCGCTGTATGCCGGAGAAAAGAACGCTCGCTAGAGCACGCAAAGATAAGCGCGAAGGTAAGTCTTCGTCCACTCAGGCCGGCGAGTTCGTCCGCGAGGAGATGGAGCACAAGAAAGAGCACAAGCATCCGGTGAAGAACCGGAAGCAGGCGATCGCGATCGGACTCTCGAAAGCGCGGCGCGCGGGTATCAAGGTCGGCGCGAAGAAGAAGGGCGCGGCCAAGAAGAAAGGCGCGGCAAAAAAGAAGAGCACGACGAAAAAGAAGACTGCGACGAAGAAGAAATCAGCCAGCCGCAAAAAGTAAAACCGCACTTCATGTGCGGTTCTTCAACGCAGTTTCAATAGGTTACAGGCGAAAAACCGCGCATTTCGCGCGGTTTTCAGATCCCCGCGGCGCGCGCGACCGCCGTCGCCTCTAAAGAAACAGATCCGCACGCACGCGGAAGAAGTCCGCAAATTTCTTCGCCTGTTCCTTGCTGATGGTACGCTTCCCAGCGAGGATTTCCGATACCCGTCCCCTCGATCCGATCACCGGCCAGAGATCCTTTGGCATCAGTCCGCGCTGTTCCAGGAGGAAGGCGACCATTTCATGTGGCTGGGACCTCTCCCGTGCCGGATATCTGCCGGCCTCGTAATCCCGAATCAGATTCGTGAGCAGATCGAGAAGTTCGTCTTCCTCCGCTGTCATGTTCCGCTCACCCTTCTCGATGAGGGATTCCACCATTGCGAGCGCCCGTTTGTGCTCCTCTTCGGTCGTGATGACGCGGGGCGCGGCCTTTGCCAGCAGTCGCCCGTACCGCTTCAGGTCGATAGTCTCGATCACAGTCCCCATTTATCGTACTCCTCGTGGGTTCCGACTCTCTTCATGTAGACGATCTGCTTCCGGTAGTGGACGAACGCCGCGATACGGTATTTGTTCCCGCCGATGTTGAACACTGTGAGATCCCTGACAAAGGACACCGACGCGAACGTCCTCTTCAGTTCCGCCGGATTGAGCCAAGTCGCAGACTCGATCGCATCGACCCACCGCCACATCGCCTGAGCGGATTGCGGCTCTCTTTTAATAAACTCGCGAATCTGCTTCTCGGTTACGATCCTCAAGTCCTAGGTTCCCACAGCGGGAACTCGGAATCAAGTGGGATGTCCAGGCGATGCAAGGCCCTTACGCTTCAGATCCCGGCGGCGCGCAGGACGTGCGGCACGTCGCTCGGATGGCGGACCTGTAGCACCTCGAATCCGGCCGCGCGACCGGACGTCATGCCAGCCTCCGAGTCTTCCAACACGACCGCGCTCTTCGTGCCGAGTCGCGAGGCCGCGAGCAGGTATGGCTCCGGGTCGGGTTTGTGTCTCTGGACATCTCCGCCGCCAGGCGAAGGCCGACGCCCGCCAGGAAGCCGCCGCTAATTTCAATGTCTTCAAACCGCCAGGGCATCGCTGTCTCCGACCTTCAATTATCCTCTGAATGATGATCCGTTCGGACCGGCTGCAAACGCGTCGGCAGGGCCTTCGCGCAGTCCGTTCTTCGCCAAGCGAACCTTGTCGGCATTCGCTTCCGGCGCACGCCGTTCCTTCGCACGATCCGGCCGTTTTGCTCGGAGAACTATTACCGGTCGCGCCAAGAATCTGATCTGGGCCCTAGCTTCCCAAGCGTTACTGAATTTCGGGGGAACTCGGCCGCCTAGCTGACGAGTACGGCTCTGATCTCGTGTGCCAGCAACCCTCCGTTGAGTTTCTGAACACGAGGGTCGCGCCGAGAGTGAGAATCATTCTGCTCACTCTTGGCAAGGAGCCACCATTGCGAGCGCCCGTTTGTGCTCCTCTTCGGTCGTGATGACGCGGGGCGCGGCCTTTGCCAGCAGTCGCCCGTACCGCTTCAGGTCGATAGTCTCGATCACAGTCCTCCGAGGGCCTCAGGTAATCATTGCCTGAGCCGCACAGAATCGAAAGCGCTTACACCCCATTCTCAGGTAATCATTACCTGAACTCAGATCCCGGCGGCGCGCAGAACGTGCGGCACGTCGCTCGGATGACGGACCTGGAGCACTTCGAATCCAGCCGCGCGACCGGACGTCATCCCCGCCTCCGAGTCCTCGAGGACTACCGCGCTCTTCGTGCCGAGTCGCGACGCGGCGAGCAGGTATGGCTCCGGGTCAGGCTTGTGTCTCTGGACGTCGCCGCCGCCGACCACCGTCTCGAAGTAGCCGCGCAGTCCCGCGCGCTCCAGGATGGGTTCGATCTCCTCGCGCGAACTGGAACTGACGACCGCCATCCGGTAGGAATCCGTCCGCAGGCGCTCGAGCGTCGTCGCGAGCGTTTCCGGGAACGGCGGGCTGGCCATCATGCGCTCGCGGAAGAGCGCTTTCTTCGCCGGATACTGCGACCACAACTCGCGCCAATCGCGGTCTCCGGCCATCCATTTGAGCATTTCGCGGTCGTCGACCCCGATGCAGCGATCGCGGTAGAACTCCCATTCGAGAGACACGCCGAGGGGCAGCAGCACCTCGCGCCAGCAGGCCCAATGGACCGGCTCGCTGTCGATGAGCACACCGTCGAAATCGAAGAAAATGGCGTCGAAGCGGGGCATGGGCGGGGGAGTTCCCAGCGTATCACGCGCCCGGTCTGTGGTAAGACAGGAAGTGAACACCATGCAAACTCCTGAAGAGATGCAAGCAGAACTGGAACGACTTCGCGCCGAAAACGAAGCGTTGAAGAAGCCGACCCGCGGACAGCTTTCCTTGAAAGTCAGCGAGAAGGGCGCTCTCTCCGTCTACGGCCTGGGCCGATTCCCGGTGACCCTCTATCGCGAACAATGGGAAAAGCTCCTGGGCATGTCGGAAGACATCCGCACATTCATCCAGGCGCACGACAGCGACCTCAAAAAGAAGGAATAATTTGGGGCCACGCATGAACACGAATGAACGCGAATAAAACATGATTCGTGTTCATTCGTGTGCATTCGTGGCCAGATCGTTTTTGTGGAAGAGCCTTTCCAGCATTCCCTCATCCGCGGCGTCCTCCACGTCCCCGACGAGAACGAGAGCGGCGACGCGATTGTCTTGACCCACGGGGCCGGCTCCAACTGCGAGTCGCTGTTGATCGTGCGTCTGGCGCGAGCGTTCACCTCCAACGGCCATCTCGTCATCCGGTACGATCTGCCTTTCCGGATCGCCGGCAAGCCTCCCGGTCCCTCTTCGGGGGCTCGCGACCGTGAAGGCGTGCTCGCCGCCATCGAGAAGGCCCGCTCGATCGTTCACGGACGCGTGATTGCCGGCGGACACTCGTACGGCGGTCGGCAGACCACGATGATGGCCGCCGAACATCCCGGCGCCGCGGACGGCCTGCTGCTGCTCTCTTACCCGCTCCATCCTCCGAAGAAGCCCGACCAGAAGCGCACCGCGCATTTCCCGGAATTGCGGACACCTGCGCTGTTCGTCCACGGCACGTCGGACCCTTTCGGCTCGATCGAAGAACTCCGCGAGGCCACCGCGCTCATCCCCGCGCACACCGACCTGCTGCCGGTCGAAGGCGCCGCGCATGACCTGAAACGCGCGCCGGACCTCGCCCTCGACCTCCTGAGCCGGCTCTACGCCGTCGTTTGTTATCCTGGAAACTAATCACCCCCCAAAGGGAATCCTATGCGCGACTACCGCTATACGACTCCCCACGGGATCGAGGTCACCCGCACCGTCTCCAAAGCGAACTTTCGCAAGGGATTGGTGCATCTGCTGCGCGATCTCGACCGGCACCGTGGGATCTACCTTTCCTCGGGATACGAGTATCCCGGGAGGTACTCGCGCTGGGACATCGCATCCACCTGCCCACCGATCGAGATCGTCTCCTACGATCGCGAGATGGAGTTCCGCGCCCTCAATGCGCGCGGCGCCACGATCCTCGAAATCTTCCGCCCTGTCCTCGAAATTCATCCGCAATGGGAGGATTTTCGCGGCGAAGCCGGCCTGCTCGCCGGACGCCTGAAGCCGCTCGCCACGCTCTTCGCCGAGGAGGATCGTAGCAAGCAGCCCTCCGCGTTTTCGATCCTCCGCCTGCTGATCGAGGAGTTCCGCGGCGAGGAAAATTCGCGCCTCGGACTGGTCGGCGCGTTCGGGTACGACCTGCTGTTTCAGTTCGAGCCGATCGAGAAACGGCTGCCCCGGAAGGGTCACAAGGACCTGCACCTCTTCCTCTGCGACGACATCTGGCTGATGGACCGCAAGAAGGAGCAGGTCGAGCGGTACCGCTACGACTTCGCGCGCGGCGAACTTTCGACCGTTGGGATGGAGCGCGATGGAGCGGCAGTGGCGCCGCCCACCCACCGCGACCCTGGCCCGATCGTCTCCGATCACGAGCCGGCCGAGTACCACGCGAACGTCGAAACCGTACGCCAAGGCATGCGGCGCGGCGATTATTACGAGGTCGTGCTGCGACAGACCTTCCGCACGCCGTATTCGGGCAGCGCCTCCGATTTATTCGAGCGTGTGCAGCGCGCCAGCCCCAGCCCGTACGAGTTCCTGCTGCAGTTCGGAGAGGAACAGTTGGTCGGCGCGTCGCCCGAAATGTTCGTCCGCGTCGAGGGTCAACGCGTCGAGACCTGTCCGATCTCCGGCACCGCGCAGCGCACGGGCGACCCGCTCCGCGACGCCGAGAACATCAAAGAGCTACTGAAATCCGCCAAGGAAGAGTCCGAACTCACGATGTGCACGGACGTCGACCGCAACGATAAGTCGCGGGTCTGCGAACCGGGCAGCGTGAAGGTGATCGGGCGCCGCCTGATCGAATCGTATGCCGGCGTGTTCCACACCGTCGACCACGTCGAAGGCTTCCTCAAGGAGGGCTTCGATTCTCTCGACGCGTTCCTGAGCCACATGTGGGCTGTGACCGTGATCGGCGCGCCGAAAAAGGCCGCGGCGCAGACCGTCGAGGCTTTGGAGAAGGACGCGCGCGGCTGGTACGGCGGCGCCGTCGGTATGATCACGCTGAACGGCGACATCAATACCGGCATTCTGATCCGCACCACGTACCTGCGCGACGGCATGGCGTCCTACCCGGTCGGCGCGACGCTGCTCTATGACTCGGTGCCCGAGATGGAGGAGCGCGAGACGCGGCTCAAAGCGACCGGCTTCTTCCGGACGCTGGGCGCGGGGACGGCGGCGCCGGCCGTGACCGTCGAGCGCGAGGCGTCCTCCTCAGGCGCGAAGCTGCTGCTGATCGATAACGACGATTGCTTCATCCACACGCTCGCGAATTATGCGCGCCAGACCGGGGCGGAAGTCGTGACATACCGCGCAGGGTTCCCGCCCGAACTGATCGAACAGATCGCGCCGAGCCTGATCCTGATCTCGCCGGGACCCGGCCGGCCGCGCGATTTCGGCGTACCCGACGTCGTGAAGACGGCGGTGCGTCTCGGCGTTCCCGTGTTCGGCGTATGCCTCGGATTGCAGGGCGTGGTCGAGGCGTTCGGCGGCGAGCTCGGCGTCCTGGATTACCCCATGCACGGCAAACCGTCGACGGTGCGGAATCGCGGTGTCGGCGTGTTTGAAGGGCTTCCCGCGGAGTTTCAGGTGGGCCGCTACCACTCGCTGTTTGCCCGCCGCGACACCTTCCCGGCGTGCCTGGAAGTCACCGCCGAGACAGAGGACGGCGTGATCATGGGGGTCCGCCACCGTGAACTGCCGATCGAAGCGGTGCAGTTCCACCCCGAATCGATCCTGACTGCCACCGACGACCACGGCATCAAGCTGATGGAGAACGCGGTGCGGCTCGCGAAGACCGCCAAAGTCTAAGAATTTCTCGCAAAGACGCAAAGGCCGCAAAGAACACGAATCTGGTGTTAGTGTTCTTTGCGGCTCTGCGTCTTTGCGAGAGATATTTTTTGGGCCCTACGGTTTACGCGCCCGCAGTCCCGCCGCGCCCCAATCCGTCGGGTGCGTCACGCGACCCTGACCATGGGGCGCCTTCGCCTCGACGATCGCGAAATCGACTTCGCGGCCGGTGACCGTGGCCCGCGCGCGCCCGAAGAACCAGCCGTCCTCATACGCCTTTGAGAGCCGCAGGTGGCCGCCCGCGCTCGGCATCGAGAGATACGTGATGCCGTCGAGCTCGAACCGCAGCATCTGGTGGACATGGCCCGCGATCACGTTCCGCACGCCGTACTGCTTCGCGATCTTGTGCAGAGGAAATTCGCTGTTCCCAAGCGCCACGGGGATGATCCACGACGGCCGGTGCATCGCGATGATCTTCACCTGCGCCGCGGCGTGCGCCTTCAAGTCGCTCTCGAGGAACGCGAGGTCCTCGGCGGAGAGCTCGTCGGAGCGGCTGTTGTCGAGAACGGTCACGTGGACCGGACCCGAGTCGAAGCTGAACCGCGGCGCGCGGCCGGTGTACCGCCGGAAGAGCTTCTCCGACGCGTCCGACCAGATATCGTGATTGCCGGCGGCGACGTACAGCGGGATCTCGCGATGCGCCTTCCAGATCGTCTGCGCTGCGCGCCATTGCGCTTCGGCGGTCTCGTCGTGCAAGCCCTCGATCGAATCCCCGGTCGTCAGGATGAAGGCGGGGCGCTCGGCCACCGCCTCCTTCAGCACCTGTTCGTAGACGGCGTCCTGCGCTTCGCCGGTCCGGTCGCCGACGACCGCGAACGTCAGCCGCTCCTGCGCCGGCCACGAAACGACGGCCGCCATCGCGACCGCCGCTGCCAGAATGACACGCTTCAATGGGCCTCCTGATAGAAGATCAGTCCGTACCCGTTGAGGTCGCGGATACTGAACTGGCGACCGCCGTAAAACGGGTCGTACAGATCTTCGAGGAACTCGATCATCTCTTCCGGACTGCCCTTCGCCGCTTCCAATTGGCGCGCCTTGAACAGACGGTACAACCTCTCGACGTCATCCATATAGAACCACAAGCTGACGTTTTGCGGCCCCGCCTTGCCGCGCATTCCGAGCATGATCTGCGCGTCGCCGTATTGCAGCATGCCCCAGTTGACCACCCCGCCGTCAGAATACCGGCCGACTTCTTTGAACCCGATCGCAGTGTACCAGTCGAGCGTGCGCGGGATGTCGGGGACGTTCATCGAGACGACGCACTTGCGGACTCTTGCGCCGGCCTGCGCGGTCCCGGCGCGAAAATCGGCGGCGGGCATCGGAGCGGGTTCGACGGCGCCGGCGGCGCGCAGAAGCTCGATGGCTTCGCGGTCGCCGCTCATGATCGCGACTTCCAGCGGCGTCCTTCCGCTGCCGTCGCCCGCTTCGAGATCGGCGCCGAGTTCGATTAGAAGTTGGACCAAGTCGGGACGCTTGCGGCGGATTGCGAAGTGCAGTGGCGTCTGGCCGCCTTCGAAGCGGGACAAGCGGCGGTCGAGCGCGTCGGGGTTCTCCTCGACCAGCCGTTGGATCGCGGCGGCGTCGCCGGCCGCAATCGCCGAAAACACGTGATGGCGCGCGCCGCGTTCGAGCAGCAGCGCGACCGTCTCGTGCGGGATGTCGGTCTCGGGTCGCCAGACGGTGGCCCAGCCGATCGCCTCGAGCGCGTGATCGTCGCCCGCGCCCACCGGGTCCACTCCGGCGTCGAGGAGCGCGCGGACGCACTCGGTGTTGCCGCCGGCCGCGGCCCAGTGAAGCGGCGGGGTGTGGTCGCCGTCTTCACGTGCGTTCGGGTCCGCGCCGAGTTCGAGCAAGGCGCGCAGGAGCTCGACACGGTCGCGCTGCGCGGCGGTGTGCAGGCCGGTCCAGCCGCCGTGATCGCGCGACGGGTCGGCGGCGCGGGCCAGCGCCGGGTCCTCCGCGATCAGACGGCGCGCCGTCTCGACGTCACCCGATTCGCAGGCGGCGAAGAAGAGCGCGGAGTGTGCGCTGCGGCGGCGTTCCAACTCGGCCTTCAGCGCGCGCCAACTGGAAAAGCCGTAGTCGCGCGCGACGACCAGTAAGGCGTCGGCAAGTTTCGCGCGCGGATCGCCGCGGCGCAGTTCGGTCAAGCGGTCTTTGGCTGTCTTTTTGAGGTATTCGAGCGAGGCTCGCTCCGGGAGCTGTGGATTCGGCATAGACGCTTTCCTTCCGTTTTGCTGCCCGGTGTCCGCGGCTTCGGGCGGGAAGTCAGCGTCGCTGACGTCAATCGATCGGGGGCGGGTTCAACCCTTTACGCGGACCGTAGGCCGCCCGGACGGCCTTCGCCGGAATTATATCGCACAGGGATGGGAGGAGAGGGTTACCGCTTCGGCTCGCCCGCCTGAAACACTGCCGAGCGGCCGTTCGAAATATCGCGGACGCGCTGCTGCAGGCCCGGATCGCTCTGGAAGGCGGCGGTCGTGATCCGCTTCATCCGTTCCGAGAGATCCGCGGTCAGCGCATTCCGATCGGCTTGGCGGGCGGCCACCAGTTCGAGTGTCACGCTGCCCATCTCGTCCCGCGACTGCTCGCCCCAGCCGACTTGCACCGGTGGATTCGTCGGATTGTGGGGATTGTCGGCGGAGTTGTCCCACGTCACTTCGCCGTCGAGGCGCGTGCCCTTCGGCAACGTCACGAAGTCGGAAAACATATAGCCGTCCTGCCACGCGAAGTCCCAGTCCTTGATCCACAGGAGGACCTTCGTTTCGCCCGACGGCAGTGTCGCCGTGAGCTTCATCGACTTGCCGATGTAGTGCGCGTGCGCGCTGGCGGCGAACCCTTCGACGTCGACCGGCAGCGTGTACGAATCCCGCACGGTGTACGACTTGTCGCCCGCGGGAATGCGAATGCCCGCCAGGAGTCCGAACTCGGGCGGCAGTTGCACCGACAGCATGCGGCGCTCGGGCGCTGCTTTCGCGAAGTAGATGCCGACGACGGTCTTCTCCATTTCCTCCTTGCCGGTCGGGTGGAAATGCTCCTGAATGACGAGGTCGGAGCCCTTCGGGAAGGGGCGCGCGATGCCGTCGGGGAGGAAGTGAGGCTGCGTGCCCGCCGCCCAAGTGCCGAGGCCGACAGTGCCGCGCGGCAGTCCCAGCCCTGCGAAGCCCGGGAGACCGGAGGCGCCGTCCGCCTGGCGCAGCGAGCCGGTCGGGTCGCCGTAATACAGCATGTGGTGGACCGCCTTGGGCGCGCTGGGCCGCACTTCGATGGCGCGGATCCACTTGTCCTCGTCGAGTCCGACGGGGATTACGAAGTCGCGATAGATGTCGGGACCGGAAGCCGCGATGCGATAGCCCTGCGCGAGACTCACGACGAGGTCGGGCTTGCCGAGCTGCCAGCCGGTGGGGAACTCGGGGAGTTTCGGCGCGCGTTTGGGATCGCCCTCCGGCATCCCCTCCTTCACCCAATCCTGGATGACGGCGAGCTGCGCATCGGTGAGGCGGCGCTCGTCGCGGTAGGCGACGGCCGCGGGTTCGGCGTGCCACGGCGGCATGTAGCGCTTGGCCGTCACGGCGGCGATCAGCTTACCGCGCTTGGAGACTTCCGCGTAGTTGGTGAGTGAGAAGGGTCCGGCTTCGCCGGGGCGATGGCAGCCCGCGCACTTGGCGTAGACGATCGGCGCCACGTCGTTGAACGTGACGGTGGCGGCGGGTGCGGCGGCCGCACTGGCGGCGATGATTACAGCGGTGGAAAGGAAAACTTTCATGAACCCCTCGGCGGAAGCGCTCTCGTCACGGTAGCGCACTCCGGGGAAGGGGTCAAATTACGACGCGGACAGCCGCGATCTTCCACTCGTCGTGGTCTTTGCGGAGGACGAAGAACAGGCGGGTGCGCTGGCGGCCGGTCTCCGAGTCGTAGACGAAGGCCGCGTCGACGATCGCAAGGTCGTCCAACACGAACCGGACCTCGTCGGTGACGACCCGCGGATTGACGACCTCCGTCCTCGGACTCGGAAAGTAAATCGTCGCCTCGCCCCAGGGCTCGTGGGAGATCTGGATCGTCGGCCGCGCGCCTTCCGGGATCTCGACGCGGCCGTAGGAGAGCCGCTTGCCGTCCCATAGACGATCGAACTCGGGCGCGATCGACGCGTTTGCAGTAAACAGCGACTGTCGCGGTGGAACGGCGTTAAGGGCCAGGATCGTCCGCATGACGGCCATACGGCTGTCCGTATCGGCGGCCGAGGCGGCGAAGGAAAGGAGAAGCGGGAGATAAACGAGCGCTCTCATGCGACGGATATGCCGCGTGGGCGGCGATCCTTTCAGATCCCCATCACCCGATACAGATCCGCCGTCGACACCACACGGTCGACGAACTCGAACGTGCCCGGACCCTGTACTTCGCGGACCGCGTCCAGGAGGCCCGTCATGGCGGCGCGGTAGAGGGCCGTCGCCAGGCTGACGCGTTTCACTCCCGCCGCCGCAAGGTCGGCCAGCGGGAACGACTTTCCGGGGATTCCCGCCATAAAGTTGACCGGCTTCGACACCGCCGCGCAGACCGTGCGGACCGCGTCGAGATCGGGGAGGCCGGGGGCGAAGAGGACATGCGCGCCGGCCTTTTCGTAAGCCGTCAGCCGGCGGAGCGTCTCGTCGAGCGTGCCTCCGTACAGGAGGTTGTGAGCGCGAGCGGTCAGGACAAAACCTCCGGACACAAACCGCGCCGCGTGAACTGCCGCCGCGATCCGCTCGACAGCCAAGTCGAAGTCGTAGAGCGGATGCGCGGGATCGTGCGTCGAGTCCTCGATGGTGCAGCCGGCGAGGCCGGCCTCTGCCGCCAGTCGCACCGTCTCCGCGACAGTTTCCGGCGAATCGCCGAAGCCGTTCTCCAGGTCCGCGGAGACGGGAAGGTCGGTGGCTTCGACGATGGTGCGCGCGTGCGCCAGCGCCTGGTCGCGCGTGATGTCTCCGTCGCGATGGCCGATCGCGCACGCAGCGGCCGCGCTCGAAGTGGCGAGCGCGCGGAAGCCCATGCCGCCGAGCAGCCTCGCGGAACCGGTGTCCCAGGGGTTCGGAATGAAAAAGCAACCCGGCGCCTCGTGCAGCGCGCGGAAGCGGTCCACCTTTAGTTGTCGGATCAAACCTTCTTATTCCTCCTCATCCTCTTCGTCCTCATCGAACTCGTCATTGTCGTCGTCCATGATTTCGACGATCGACAGCGCTTCCTCGGCTGCGGCGGCAATATCGGCATCCTTCGATTGCGAAAACTCCGCCAACAGTTCGGCCGCTTCCTGCGGATTGACGTACGCCGCCGCCTCCATCGCGGCGAGCAGGAGGTCCTTCTCCGTCTTTGGAGTCAGCAGTCCCTGAATATGCGGCCATGCCGGGCGCAGTTCCTGCGCGCCAGCTGCGCGGACCGCCTCGAAGTGCAGCTCGGGATCGTCGCTCTCCAGCGCTTCCAGAATCTGCTGGTCGAAGTCCGGCAGGAACTGCATGCAGAAGACGCCGGTCAGCCGCCACTCCGGATCCGAGTTTGCGTATGCGGCGCGAACCGCATCGGGATGCCAGTCTTGCTCCGACCGGACCGAGCCTTCCAGGGCGCGACGCCTCACCTCTTTGCTCCCGCTCTCATCGGAATAGACGCGACGGAGCGTCTCCTGGATTTCGTGGAACGTGGCCTCGGCGATGGGAGGTTCGCAGAAAGGTTCGTCTTCGTGGAAGCCCTCCATCTCGGCTTCCTCGAGGATGGGGCCGAGCGCGATCGCCGCCCGGGCGCGCAATTGCTCATTCTCGTCCGGCGCCGCGACGATTGCCAGAAGGCTCTTGGCAAGGTCTTCGTCCCACTCCACATTGCCTGCCCGCTCGACGGCGGCCATGCGTTCCGCGGTCGAGGCGTTACGATTGCGCAATACCGCGTTGAGAACGTCGTGTTCGTCCATGCGCCCTATTGTAAGTGCTATGCTCCGCTCGCGAGTACGAGACCCGAGGGCAGTTCTTCGCCGAAGATGCGTCCGAGCGTGCGCTCGTCCTCTTCTTCGCCTTCGAAGACGGCCAGCAGCCGGTCCGCGTGCGGCGATTGCTGGAGCTTGAGCCGAATCGCGTCGCGAGTCTGCGCCGGGAGATCCCGGGTGGGATCTTCGGTGCGGCGGCCGATCGAGGCGAGCGCGTCGCCGGCATTGGCCAGCTTCAGGAGCGTCTCGGCCCACCGCGTCACGGCGGCAGGGGTCACGACGAGGTTGATCGGCCCGTAGAACAGCTTGCGAGCGCCGATCCGCGACAGGCACCAGAGCTCGCTCTCTTTGTAGTCGCCCGTCTTTACGCGTTTGATCAGCGCCTCGCCGAGCTCGGTCTTGGTGCCCACCGGGAGCAGTTCCATGCTCGCCGCCGCGCGCCACATCTCGCGGACCAGCGACGGGTTCAGCCGCTGCGGCTTTTTGTTGCCGCGGGGAAGCAGGGAGGCGGAGAGCCGCTGGTAAATATCGCTCTGCTGATTGCGGTTCAACCCGCCCGCGACGCGTCCCCAGAAGATCCACCAGTCGATCTCGCACTGCGCCTGGTTGGCGTACGTCAGGCCGGCGGCGTAGATGCGCCGCGCCTGCTCGATGCGGAAATCGTCGCCGGGAAAGCCAAAGCCGGGACGCAGACAGAAGCCCGCGAGATTCAGCCAGCGGATCTCGTAGGCGGGACTCTTCTTGCGGCCGTCCGACACGGCGAGGAAAGCGTCCGCCATCTGGCGGATCGTGGGCAGCGGCCAACTGTTGCGGCCGAGCCCCATGGTCTGCTCCAGCTTCGCGGGTAGCTCCTCCGGCGGGATTGGCGCCTTGCCCGAGGGCGAAAACACCGCCTGGATCAGTTCCAGCGACGCCGCGAGCGCCTGCTCGCTGACGACCGCGGCGGCCTTCCGCTCCACCGGCGCGGCAGCGTCCTGCTTGCGCAGTTCGAACTGGAGATTCCACCGGTTGTCGCTGATCTTCGACTCGGCCCACGTTTCGAGCGTCCCGACCTCGGTCAGCCTCGCGCCGAGCTTCACGGGGATCAGCCGCTCCTCGGCCTTCTTGCCGAAGCGGATCACGGCGTGCAGCGGAGCATGCAGGTGCAGGTCGGAATCGTCCGCGGAGAATTCGAGGACGTCCGCGAGCTTGTCGTCCGTCCGAGTCAGCGAACTGTAGAGCCGGAAACTGACGGGGCGATTGGCGACGAGCTGCAGCGCGTCGTTATCGATCTCGATGGCCGCCCCTTCTTCGGCGCCGCGCGGCACCAGGCAGATCGCCGGGAACTTGCCGTCCTTCGCGTCGCCGAGCCCGATGTAGTACGTGCGCGGCAGACCGCCGCGGACCAGCACGCCGCTGCCCGTCGATCGGACGTACGAGTAGTACGCCGCGCCGCGCGCGACGGCGAGGTCGAGGTCCGAGTTCTCCAGGATCTCGGGACGGCGGCCGTACCACTTTCCCACCACGTCCGCCACGCGATCGCGCAGGATCTCGGGGATGAAGAAGCCGCCGTTGAACAGGATCGCGTCGGGGACCTGTCCGGTCGGCTCCAGGAAGGCGTTGAGGTGGCGCGTGACCGCCGGGTCGGTGACGTAAGGGAGTCCCAGTTCGCGGAACAGGCTGCGCTTTTCTTCTTTTGGCGCCTCGCCGCGCTCGGTGAACGGCAGGAAGCCTTCGAGCGCGAGTTCGAGCGCCTCCTCGCGCAGGATCTCGGTCTTCAGCGATTTCCCGATTAGTGACGAGCCGGTGCCGAGGACGGTGATCTCGACGGATTTCAAATGCGGATCGTTGAGCAACCGTTCCTTGGCCGCCGAGCATTGCCGCCGCAATCCGCTGCGCTGCCGGATCGAGAGCTGCGCCCCGAGCTTCGTCTCGACCAGCCACGCCAGCGTGAGGTCGAGATTGTCGCCGCCGAGCAGCAGGTGCTTGCCGACCGCGGTGCGCGTGAAATTGACCAGATCGCCTTCGCGCGAGACGCGGATCAGCGAGAAGTCGCTGGTGCCGCCGCCGACGTCGCAGACCAGGACGGTCTGGCCGTCGAAGAGCTTTTTCCGCGATGCCGCGAGGTTATTCGAGATCCAGGAATAGAACGCGGCGGCCGGCTCTTCGAGCAGCGTCAACTTCTCGAGTCCAGCCTGACGCGCCGCCATGACGGTGAGCTCGCGCGCTTCTTCGTCGAACGACGCCGGGACGGTGAGGACGATGTCCTGCTCGGCCAGCGGAATGCCCTTCGCCTTATCCCATTCGTCGCGGAATTTGGCGATGAACTTCGACGACACCTCGACCGGCGACAGCACGCGCCCGGTCTCCGGCGAGTCCCATGGCAGGATCTTGGCGGTCCGATCGACGTCCGGGTTGGACAGCCAGGATTTCGCGGAGTGGACGAGCCGCGTCGGAACCAGAGCGCCCTGTTCGCGCGCGTAGACGCCGACCGGTTGGCCGTCCTCGACAAACAGGAATGACGGCAGCGTGCGCCGCGCCTCCACGCGTCCGGCGGCGACCAGTTGCGGCGTTTCGAAGACGTGGAGCGGCGGAAAATCGGAATCGCCGGCCTCGCGTTCGTCGATGTAAGCGAGGGCGGAGTTCGTCGTGCCGAGGTCGATGCCGATTTTCATGATTGTGGGGCAGACTTCAGTCTGCGGAGGGCTTCAGCCCGACTGCCGCGGAGTCGGACTAAAGTCCTCCGCAGACTGAAGTCCGCCCCACAGAGAAAGACACTCTTCCAGAGCATTTCAGTCCTTTTCGACTTTCTCTCTAACATTGAACTCGAGTTTCCAGCGGCGGCCATCGCGCGCAACGCACCAGAGTTGCAGCATCCCCGTTTCCGTGACGTTGGTCTCAAAGGAAACCGGCACGACCTCCGAGGAATGCTCGCCCGCGCCGAAGGCCACTTCCATCGGCGCGAGCTCTTCGAGAGCGTCGCCGTAATCTTCGATGAGGTCGCCGGGCTGATCGTTCTTGCGAACCGCCGAGGTGAAGAAGCGGAACTCGGCGGGCTGTCCGACGATCAGGCCGAATTCGCGATTCGGAATCACGCGGTCCGAGCCCTCTTCCATGCCGAACGGGACCACCGTGAGCGCCTTCAGCGGGGCAGGGAAGCCGGGGATCGACGGCATCGAGCTCTCGACGGCGACGTAGTAGGTGCGCGGCACGCCGCCACGAATCCGGACGCCGCGTCCCCGCCGCGCCAGTCCATAGTAGGCGGCGCCGCGCGACACGGCGTGCATCAGGTCCTCGCCGCTCAGAGGTTGGACCTTCGCCATCCCCTCTTCCGCGAGCCACGAGTTGAGCGCGCCGAGCATGCGCTCGCGCACCAGAGACGCATTCAGGACGCCGCCGTTGAACAGAACGTGGGTCGGACAGGCGAGGCCGCTGGGGCCGCGGCGAACCTCTCCGTGTTCGGCGGTCGAGGCCTGCTGGCGCAGGAAGCGCGCGAGGTGCCGCGTGATCGCGGGATCGGCGGCGTAAGGCAGTCCGAGCTCCTGCAAGCCGACGCGGCGCTGCACGGCGGGCATCTCATTGCTCCCCACCGCGGGCAGGAAACCCTCGCCGAGCACCTGCTCGATATCGGCCCGCAGCAGCGACGCCTTGATCGTCCCGCCGACCAGTCCTGTGCCCTTGCCGAGGATCGTCACCGGCACTTCCTTGGCTTTCGATTCGGGGTCGAGCAGCTTCTCCTTGGCGACGCGGCAGTTCGCCCATAGCTGCTGGTGCTGCCGGCTGTCGATGCGCGTGCCCTTTTCGGCGAGCCGGTGCGCCACCACACCGGCGAGCGCGAGATCGATATTGTCGCCGCCGAGCAGGATGTGTTCTCCGACCGCCACGCGGTCGAGCGAGAGCTCGCCCTCCCGCTGCGTGACGGCGATCAAGGTGAAGTCGGTGGTGCCGCCGCCGATGTCCACGACGAGGATGAGGTCACCGACGGTGACGCGCTCGCGCCAATCGGCATGGCGCTCGATCCAGGCGTAGAACGCCGCTTGCGGCTCTTCGAGCAGCGTGACGTTCTGGTAGCCGGCCTGCCGGGCCGCTTCGAGCGTCAGCTCGCGCGCCACCGCGTCGAACGACGCCGGGACGGTGATCAGGACCTGCTGCGACGCGAACGGCGCGTCCGGCATCTTGTGGTCCCAGCCTTCGCGGAGATGTTCCAGGTAGCGGCGGCTGGCCTCGACCGGCGAAATGCGCTGGACGCCTTCCGGCGCACGGAACGGCAGCAGCGGAGAGGTCCGATCGACGCCCGAGTGGGACAGCCACGACTTGGCGGAGCTGACTAGTCGGCCGGCATTCTCGACGCCGCGCTTCTGCGCGAGCCGGCCGACGACGAAGGGGCGCTCGGCGTCCCAGGGGAGGGAAATCGTGCCGGCGGGGAAGTCGGACGAGCCGGGCAGGTAGAGGAACGAGGGCAACAGCGGCTCATCGCGGACCTCGCCGGGGTTCTCGAGTTGCGGCACGGGCAGCAACTGAACGTTTGCCGGGGCGAACGGGTCCGCATTGGGCGCGGCGTCGGCATAAGCCAGCGCCGAATTGGTGGTGCCCAGGTCGATTCCGATGACGTATTTCGGTTCCAACGGTGTTGTGGCCTTCTATTCGATTTCGATTTCCGCGGGGGCGATGATGGTGGCGTCCTGCTTGCCCGCAAGGGCGGGGAGGTCGACCTTCGACGCCCGCCAGCCCTTGTGGCGGAGGATGCCGCCCGAGGGCGGAGTGGCCGGGACGTTGCCGACGAATTTCACGAGGTTCGGGTCCTTGCTGGGCGCCTGGGTGAAGGCGCCCTCGACGCCGTCGATGACCGGCTGGAGAGAGACGTAGCGGCCCACGGAATCGCGGCACTGGTCGTGAAGCTCGCGGACGGCGGCGCCGACCTGATCGTCCGCGTAGCCGCTGATGTCCTCCATGAGGAAGTCGATGAGGCGCGAGTCGCGCTGCAGGATCGCGAGGAGTTGCAGGGCTCCGTCGGAGGTTTTGGTGACGGGCGCCGCGGGGGCGGCGGCCTTCGGAGCGGCTGCCGGCGCGGAACGTCGCGAGAGGCCGAGGTCGTTCAACAGCTCAGGGGAGAGCTCCCCCTGGAACAACAGGTTGAAGAAGGCGCGAAATGCGAGAAAGATGCGATTCAAATGTGAGACTCCCGGTATCGGCGCTCAATCCAGTACCGGTCCCGTAGGGTCACGGCCTCGAATCGGCGCAAAGCGTCAGAGATACTCTTTCAATTGTACGGGATCAGCGCGATTGGATGACGGTTGACTGGCGCAGGCGGTCGAGCTGGCGGCGGGCAATCTCGGCCCATTGGCCGTTATTGTCGAGCTTCAGGTAGCACTTCCAGTGGTGGACCGCCTTGAGCGACTCGCCGTTCCGCTCGCACAGCAGCGCGATATTGAAATGGGCGTCGGCGTACTGGGGATTGAGCTGGAGGGCGCGGCGGTAGTGGTCCATCGCCTCCAGAACGCGGCCCTGCTCGTCGTACAGGTTGCCGAGATTGAACTGGGCCAGCGGGTAGGCGGGGTCGGCCGCGATCGCGTCGCGGTAGTACTTTTCGGCCTCGGTGAATTTCCGCTGGCGGTAGTAGATCGTGCCCAGGTTGACCAGCGCTCCGGCGGCTTCGGGATTCAGTTCCAGCACCTTACGATAGGCCTCGATGGCCTGCGTGATGGGGGCGCCGGTCTCTTCCAGTTCGAGCCCCTTCTGGAACCATGCCTCGGATTCGCGCATGCGGTTCACGGACCGTTTGCGCTCCGGGAAGGCCGTGAGGCCGCCGAGGGAAGCGGTCTCGAAATCGAACAGGATCTGCCCGCTGATCGCTTCCATTCGCTGTCCGCCGACCCGCACGGCGATCTTCTTGCCGTCGGAAACGATGCTGAGCTCGGCGAGGGGCTCCTTGATCCAGGTGAGCTTTTTGCGCAGGGAGGCGAGGGCGCGGCCGATCTGCCGCGGCTGGATGCGATTCTCGCGCAGCTTCAGGAGAGCCTGGATCGCGATCAGGTCCGAAAACGTGTAAGTCTCGGCAGGAGAAAGCAATTCCTCCCTCTCCCAGCTTCGGAGCTGCCGCTCGGAGAGGCCAAACTTACGGCGGACATCCGCGCGTGAGTAAACCTCGTTCGGGGCCACGCGGATATTCTAACAGGACGCGCCGAAAGCTTATCTCTCGCAAAGGCGCAGAGTCGCAAAGAACTCCCAAGATGTCTTGTTCTTGGCGGCTTTGCGTCTCTGCGAGAGATAGATTTTCATGCTTTGCATTACAAAGTACTTGAAGTCCGCCGATTTCTGCCGTAAGCTATTCCCATGGGCACCCCCCGGCCGGAACCAGTCCCGATGCACGCGCATGCGATCGATAACTTGCGGTACATCCGCAAGACGATGGAGCAGGCGGGGTCGTTCACGGCGGTGCCGGGGATCGGCGGAATGCTGATGGGTTCGACGGCGCTGGTGGCGGCCTGGGTGGCATCGCACCAAACGTCGGGCTTCGCGTGGATGGCGGTCTGGCTGGGCGAGGCGCTCTTGGCTTTGGCGATCGGGATCGCGGGGGCGGAGTTGAAATCGCGGCGCGCGAAACAGCCGCTCATCTCGGGTCCTGCGCGCAAGTTCGTGGCGGGATTCTCACCCGCCATGATCGCGGGGGCGGTGCTGACGGCGGTCCTTTTCCGCGCCGGACATCCCGAGTTCCTGCCGGGCGTCTGGATGTTGCTCTACGGAGCGGCGATCGTTTCGGGCGGCTGGGCTTCGGTGCGCGTCGTGCCGTTGATGGGGGCCTGCTTCATGGCGGCCGGGTCGACCGCGCTCTGGTGGACGGGCATTCCGAACGACGCTTTTCTGGCAGCCGGCTTCGGCGGTCTACACATCATTTTTGGAACAGTGATCGCGGTGAAATATGGCGGGTAAGAATACAGCGCGGAAAGAGCGGGAAATCATCGGCGCGGTTGTGGGCGCGGCCACAGCGCCGAAGCTCGATCGGCTGGTCCACGAGCGCCTGCGTCTCGGCATTCTGAGCGCCCTTTCGGTCAACGAGTCGCTCACCTTCAACGAGCTGAAAAAGCTGCTCGAAACCACCGACGGCAACCTGAGCGTCCACGCCCGCAAACTCGAAGAGGCCGGCTATCTCTCCTGCACCAAGTCGTTCGAGGGCCGTGTGCCCCGCAGCGACTATAAGATGACGGCGGCCGGCCGCAAAGCCCTCGAGCGCTACCTGGATCACATGGAAGCGCTGATCCAGGCGATGCGGGAAAGATAAAACCAACGAGTCACGAGACGAGGCATTCCTATGTTTATTAACTTTGAATCACAAAGTACTCTTCACTGCGGAATCATCATGGACGGCAATGGCCGCTGGGCTCTCTCCCGAGGTCTTCCGCGCATCGCCGGGCATCGCTCCGGGGTCGAAGCCGTCCGGCGGGTCATTGAGGCGGCGCCCGACCACGGTATCGGCGTGCTGACGCTCTTCGCTTTCTCCTCGGACAACTGGCGCCGGCCCGCCGACGAGGTCGCCGCGCTCATGCGGCTGCTGGCTGTCTACTTGGACCGGGAGACTCGCACCTGCGTCGAGAACGGCGTTCGGGTTGAGGCGATCGGACGGCGCGACCGGCTGGGCAAGCCGCTCCGTGACGCCATCGCCCGAGCAGAGGCGGCGACGGCCGGTGGACGCAAGCTGCGCCTGCGAGTCGCGGTCGATTACTCGGCGCGGGACGCGATCCTGGCCGCCGCGCGCGGGCTCAAGGATCTATCGCTCGAATCGCTCGGCACGGCTCTCGGGCCGCCGGTCGACCTGCTGATTCGCACCGGCGGCGAGCGTCGTCTCAGCGATTTCCTGCTCTGGGAGAGCGCCTACGCCGAGCTCGTCTTCACGCGGGTGATGTGGCCGGATTTCGGCGCCTCGGACCTCGCCTCAGCGGTCCGGGAATATCGTGGACGGGAGCGGCGCTTCGGAACGGTTCCCGCGCCTCAGGTGCGGCTTCGGGAAGCCTGGCTCGATTGAAGCGCCAATACGGCGTTCAGCCCGCCGAACGCGAACGAACTCGATAGCGCGTATTCGACCCGCGCCTCGCGCGCTTCATTCGGGATGACGTCGAGATCGCAATCGGGGTCGGGGACCTGGTAGTTCGCAGTCGGCGGCAGGAAGCCGTCGCGAAGCGCGATCGTAGCGGCTACCGCTTCGAGCGCCGCCGCCGCGCCGAGCGCGTGCCCGTGCATCGACTTGGTGGAACTGATGGCCAGCTTCGCCGCGTGCTCGCCGAAGACGGCGCGGATCGCCGCGACCTCGGCCGGATCGTTCGCCGGCGTGGCAGTCCCGTGAGCGTTGATGTACCCGATCGCCTCCGGCGCCAGATGCGCGTCGCGGAGAGCCGCTCGCATGGCCCGGGCAGCGCCTTCGGACGATGGCTGCGTAATGTGACACGCGTCCGCCGACATCCCGAAGCCCACGATCTCCGCATGCACGTGCGCGCCGCGCGCAAGCGCCGCTTCCAAGGGTTCGAGCACCAGCATCGCCGCCCCTTCGCCGAGAATCATGCCCCGGCGATCCTTCGAAAACGGACGGCAGGTGTCCGGCGACACCACCCGCATCGCCTCCCACGCCTTCAGAATCCCGAGGCTGAACGGCGCCTCGCTCCCGCCCGTCAGGGCCAGATCGGTGGCGCCGCTGCGGACCATCCAATACGCCTGCCCGATCGCGTGCGCCGCCGATGCGCAGGCCGTCGAGATCGTGTACGCCGGGCCGGTGATGCCGAACTCCATCGAGATATGACTCGCTCCCGCATTCGCCATCGTCTTCGGAATGGTGAGGGGATGGACGCGGTTCAGCCCCTGTTTGTACAAGCTGACGAACCCAAGGTCTTCGGTGCTCTGCCCGCCGACGCACGATCCGGTGATGATGGCAGCCGTCTCGCGCAGCTCGGGCGTCCACTCGACCCCCGCATCGCCGACAGCCTCCCGCGCGGCGATCACAGCGAACTGGGCGAAGCGGTCCATGAAGTCGGCCCGGCGATCGTCGAAGTAGGCGGTGTGGCTGTAATCGGCGACTTCGGCCCCGTTCTGGAAACGCAACGTGGAGATTTCGGCGGAGCGGATCTGTCCGATCCCGCAACGGCCCGCGCGCAGGGCGGCGGCAAACTCGGCGGTATCGCGGCCGAGCGCGGAAATCGCGCCGATCCCCGTGATGGCAACGCGCCGCATCAGGACGGGTTGCCCGCGGACTTGGCGGCGACGAGGCGCTCCACGCCCTCGCACATCTGGCGCACATTCCGCACCGTGCGGACCTCGTCGTCGGGAATGCTGACGTCGAACTCGTTTTCGAGCGCGAAGAGGATCTCGACCGCGTCCATCGAATCGATTCCGAGTTGTTCGAACTCGCTATCGATGGTCACGGTTTCGAGGGGGATGTGCTTGGTGGCGGCAATGACGCGGAGGACTCGCTGGACGAGGTCGTCGGACATAGAAGTCGGGTCACCGTTTCGAATGTGTAGCCGCGGTCCAACAACTGCGGAACCAAGCGGCGGACAGCCTCCACAGTGGCGCCGATATCCGGCCTGGCGCGCAGTTCGCGGCCGTCGTGCAGGCAGATAATGGCCCCGTTCGCCACGCGGTTCGCAACTCGTTTGACGACGGCATCCGCTGTCCGATTCCAATCATAGCCGATCACGGTCCACATCACGCCGGTGAGTCCCTGTTTTCGTTGCGCGGTGTCGATGCCGGGCCAGCGGACGCCGAAGGGCGCGCGGAACCAGACCGGCGCGGCGCCGGTGTGGCGACGGATCGCATCCTGTCCGCGGGCGATCTCGCTGCCGATAAAACGAGGCGAGCGAAAGCACAGCAGGGGGTGGGAGTACGTGTGGTTGCCGATCTCGTGGCCGGCCGCCGCCACCTCGCGCGCCGCCGAGGGCAGACGATCGACGTTGGCGCCGCACTGGAAAAACGTTGCCGGGACGCCGTAGCGCTCCAGGACTTCGAGCAGTTGTCCCGTGCCTTCGCTCGGGCCATCGTCGAAGGTGAGGGCGATCGAGCGACGGGACCGCGACCCTCGCCAGCACGACCGGCCGAACACTCCCGCAGAACGTCCCCGCACCGCCCAGGCGAGCGAGGCGGCCGCGGCCGTAGCGACGGTAGGGGCGATGGGGTCCATCGCCCTCATTGTAGTCATGGACACGCGGGACGTAACCGAAATGCCGCGCGACACATCTTAAGTCCCACATGGGATGTGAAGTGGGATTCTCCCGGCGCCAACTCCTTGCCGCGTTGCCTTTACTGCCCGCGGCGCAGCTTCTGCGGGCTCAAGACCAGCCGAAGGACGCTCAAAACCCGAACTTTAAGACCGACGTCAAGGTGGTCAACCTGTTCGCCACCGTGCGCGACAAAAAGGACACGGTGGTGAAGGGGCTGACGAAGGACGATTTCGTCCTGGACGAGGACGGACGTCCCCAAACGATCCGGTACTTCGCGCAGGAGAGCAATCTTCCGCTGACGGTCGGTTTGATGGTCGACACCAGCGGCAGCACGCGCCGCGTGTTGCCCGACGAACGCGCCGCCAGCCGCACGTTCCTGAGGCAGGTGCTGCGGCCCGACCAGGACCGGGCATTCGTGATCCACTTCGATTTCGACGTCGAGCTGTTGCAGGACCTGACCGGGTCCCGCGAAGCGCTCGACAAGGCGCTCGACGAACTCGAGACGGGCCAGCAGCGCCAGCAGCGGACCCAGCAGGGCGGCAACAACCCCGGCGGCTATCCCGGCGGAGGGGGCGGCATCGGCTTCCCACGCGGCGGTCGCGGCCGCGGAGGCTATCCCGGCGGTGGCAGGGGACGTGGCGGTCAGGGACGAGGTGGCGGTGGCACCAAACTGTACGACTCGATCTTCCTCGGCGCCGACGAGATCATGCGCAAGCAGACCGGCCGCAAGGCCCTGATCCTGCTCAGCGACGGCGAGGATCAGGGCAGCAAGACCACGCTTTCGACCGCCATCGAGACGGCCCAGCGCGCCGACACCCTCGTCTACTCGATCCTGTTCGTCGACTCGGAAATGGGCGGCTTCGGCGGGTTCGGCCGCCTCGGCGGCGTGGACGGCAAGAAGGTCATGCAGCAGATGTCGCGGGAGACCGGCGCGCGGTTCTTCGAGGTCAGTAAGAAGATGCCGATCGAGAAGGTGTTCGCCTCCATCGAGGAAGACCTCCGCAACCAATACAGCATCGGCTACACCCCGGAAGGCAGTCCGACCGGCGCGTACCGCCATATCCATCTCGGCGCCCGGCAGAAGGGGCTTATCGTGCAGACTCGCGAGGGCTACTACGGGTCGTAGCGGCAAGGGCGCATGTTATACTCGCGCTTCCTTTCCTCATGGCACGCGAGAAATCGAAGCGCCCCGTCCCGGCGGTAAACGAGCCGATTGCGGCGCCCTCGATCGCCATCCGGTTGACCCCGTTCCTGGAGCGGCATAGCCTGCTCCTCGCGATCGTTCTGGTCGCGATTGCGTCTGCGCGGATCGTCGCGACGTACCCCGTGTTCAGCCACACCGCCGACGAGCCGGCGCACCTCGCGTGCGGGGTCGAGTGGTTGGACCGCGGCACGTATTTGATGGAAGCGCAGCACCCCCCGCTGGCCCGCGTTTTCGCCGGGCTCGGGCCATTTCTCCTCGGGCGGCGCCTGCACGGTCCGGCGGCGGATCCGAGCGTTCCCACCGGCACGGAAGAGGATTTCGGACCGCGCTTCCGTCTCATGGCGCTCGCCGGCATGGACCTGCTCTATCAGAACTACGACGCCACGCTGGCCGCCGCCCGCGCTGGAATTCTGCCGTTCTTCTGGCTGGCCTGCGCGGTCGTGTACCTCTGGGCGAAGCGCGACTTCGGCGCGCCGGTCGCGCTGGCGGCGCTGCTGCTGTTCAGTTCGCTGCCGCCCGTGCTGGCCCACGCCGGTCTTGCGACCACCGATATGGCGCTGACCGCGACACTGGGCGCGGCATTCCTGGCGGGGCGTGTTTGGATCGAGCGGCCAAATCCGCGGACGGCGGCGCTCTTCGGCTTCTGCGGCGCGTTGGCGGTAGCGTCGAAATTCTCGAGTCTGGTCTACTTTCCGGCCGTTGCGGCGGTGGCGATCGTCTGGTATCTCGCGACCACCCACTTCCCCGCCAGCCGCGTCGGTCCCGCGATCCGCGAGCGCGCGCCTTCGCTCGGCATCGCCGTCGCGGTGCTGGCAGTGGTCGTTTGGGCGGCGTATCGATTCTCCTTCGGCAAAGCCTATTTCGGCAATTTCCGGCTGCCTGCGCCGGAGTTCTACCTCGGGCTTCTCGAAGTCACGCAGCACAACGCGCGCGGACACCTCACCTACCTGCTGGGACAGTTGAGCGTCGATGGATTCTGGTATTACTACCCGGTCGTCCTGCTGGTAAAGACGCCGCTCGGGTTCCTGGTTCTTGCCGCGGCCGGCGCTGTGATTGCGGTCCGCCGCCGGCAGTCCTTCGAATCGGCGCTCTCACTGGCGTTCACGGCGGGCATTCTGCTGGCCGCATGGTTCGGGCGGATCAACATCGGGGTGCGGCACATTCTGCCGGTGTATCTCGGGCTGTCGATCCTCGCCGCGCAGGCACTGTGGCGCGCGCTGGATGACTCTTCCGGACGAAAGTGGCTTCCTCCCGTCGCTGCCGTGCTGGCGCTGTGGGCGATTCTGGCTTCGGGCGCGAGTCATCCCGATTACCTGCCGTACTTCAACGAAATCGCGGCCAGCCATCCCGAGAACGTCCTGGTCGATTCCGATCTCGACTGGGGGCAGGATGTGAAGCGCCTGAAGACTCGACTGACCGAGGTCGGCGCGAAATCCGTGGGGTTCACTCCGATCGCTTACCTGGACCCGCAGAGAGAGCGGGATCTCCCGCCACTGGCGCCGAACGATCCGCAGACCCCTTATGCCGGGTGGAACGCCGTCTCATTGACGCAGTGGAAAGAAGACCGGTTCGGCTTGGGCATGTCGCAGCAGGAGTTGCGATTCTGGCCGGACAACGTGCCCCCGCAGCAGGTGGTCGGGAAATCGATCTTCCTCTGGTATTTCCCGCCCGCTCCGAACGCGCCCCCGCGCTAACCATCCCGCGCTTCATGCGTATAGAGTACTGTTATGAATCACCTCAGGCGGGACCTCCGCCTGGGTCTGCGGACGCTGCTTCGCAGGCCTGGAGTGACGGCGCTGGCCGTCGGATCTCTCGGGCTCGCGATCGGTTTCAGCACGGCGGCCTTCAGCGTCCTCGACGCATATGCGTTGCGCGACATGCCGGTGCGCGACCCCAACAGCCTCGTCCGCGGGCACGTGCGCACCCGCGAAAATCGCGGCGACGGCGCGTCCTGGGCGGAGTATCAGGCGCTCGTCAACGGCGTGCGGTCGCTCTCCGGGCTGGCCGTCGAGGATCGCGAGGGCGCTCGCGTGAAACTCCCCGACCGCGACGATTTCCCCATCCTCTGCTATGTTTCCGACAATTACTTCGACGTCCTCGGTGTGAGCGCGGCGAAAGGCGAGGTTTTCCACGCCGGGGCGGGGCAGGACCAGACGACCGTCATCACCGACCACTATTGGCGGACGAAGCTCGCCGGAGACCCGGCGATCGTCGGTCGAACTCTGCCGGTCGGACGAACTGTCCTGCGCATCATCGGGGTGCTGCCGCCGGGGTTCACCGGCCCCAATCGCGGCTTGCTCGGCGAAATGTACATGCCGCCGCAGACGTTCTTCGGTTCCATGCAGGCGTCCTCACCGGCGGAGTTGCGGTACTCGTCGTATGAACTGCTTGGACGGCTGCGGCCCGGGGCCACGCGCGTCCAGGCGCAGGTGGAAGGAGACGCGGCGCTGCGGGCCGTGGAGACGGCGTCGCTCGCTCCCGGACCCGAACGCCAGATGAGGTTCAGCGATTTCGGCGAAGGGACGGTTTGGAAGAAGCTGGAGACCAATGCGGCCATGCTCGGCGCGGCGCTGCTGCTCATCCTGATTGCGGCCGCGAACCTCGCGAACCTGCGGCTGGTGGAGAATGAAGGCCGCCGGCACGAGACCGGAATCCGGCTCGCGCTCGGCGCCGGACGCTTCGATCTGGCGCGCCAGCACCTCGCCGAGACTGTGCTGCTCGCTGGAGCGGCGACGGTACTCGGGCTCGCGATCGCGCGCTGGCTGATCGGCCTCGCACCCGCGCTGTTCTATGGCGGCATGACCATCATCGACTACGGAATTCGGCTCGACGGCCGGACCTTCGCGTTCAGCGCCGGAGCGTTGCTTCTGGTCGCGCTGATCGGCGCCGCGTTGCCCTTGGCCGACGCCTGGCGCCGGCGCATCGTTCCCGCGCTGCATGGCTCCCGTGCGACGCGGCCTTCGCGCTGGTTGACCGCGCTCGTGGTCACACAGATGGCGCTCGTGACTGGAGTCGCGTGTTCCGCCGGCCTTTTGTGGCGCAGCGTCGATCAACTCGCGCGCATCCGCCCCGCGATGGACCCCTCGCGCGACATGCTCTTGGTGACGACCTCGTTCAATCTGAAGGGCGCGGAAGCTCTTCCGCGCATCGAGAACGTCGCCGCGGGCCTTGTTCGCGTACCCGGCGTCGAGGGCGTTGCGTGGGCTCGACGCGCGATGTTGAGCGGCTCGGGCGGCGGGGCTGTGGTCGATTTGGAGATCGCCGGCCAGCCGAAACGAACCGTCCCCTACAACCAGGTGAGTCCGAATTACTTCGCGACCGTCGGCACCCGCATTTTCAGCGGCCGCTCCTTCAACGAGGGCGACGGCCCGACTGCTACACCGGTGGTCGCGGTCAATGCCCTATTCGCCAAGCGATTCCTCGGCGGCCAGGACCCGATCGGCGCGTGGGTCAAGGTCTCGGGCAAGGACCGGCAGGTCGTCGCGGTGGTCGAGGACGGGCCGTACAACTCGCTGTTCCAGGACCCGCAGCCATTCGTGTATTTCCCGTTCGCGCAGAAGCCCGTCGCGTACCAGACGTGGTTTGTGGGCGCGCGGTCGAACGCGGCGGGTCTCGCGGCGCCGGTCCGAACGTACCTCCGTGGCGCGGACGCGGACCTGACGGTCTACAACCTGCAGACCCTGGCCGTCCACATGCGCAATGCGCGCAGCGATAACGAGCTCGCCGCGACCGTGGCGGGCGCGTTGGCCGGCGTCGGACTGCTGCTCGCCGCGGCGGGACTGTTCGGCGTCACGCTGTTCGCGGTCACGCGGCGGACGCGCGAGTTCGGCGTCCGTTTGGCGATGGGGGCGACCGGCTCGCGATTGATCGGGCAGGTGCTGCGAGAGGCCGCGCTGCGGGTCGTCATCGCGATTCCGCTGGGCTGGCTCCTGGCCTACGCGGGACGCCGCGCGATCGCGAAGCAGCTATACGGCGTCGCGCCCGACGATCCGTGGACCTTTGCCGTCGCGGCCTCTGTGGTTGCGGCGGTCGCGGTGCTGGCCGCGTTGCATCCGGCGGTCCGCGCGTCGCGGGTCGATCCGATGTCGGCGCTGCGTCACGAGTAGTCGAAACAGAGCCGCGACAGTTATGGAGCGGTTGGCGATCGAGCGAATCGACTGCTGAAACAACCACTCCTTCACAGTCGCGGCTCTGATTGCCTCACGAGACGAGCGGACGGCTAGCGATAACATCGGAGTATGTTCATCCTCCACGTTCATATTCACGTGCTGCCGGAACATCTCGAAGCGTTCAAACAGGCGACCATCGTGAACGCCACCAACAGCCGCAAAGAGCCCGGCGTGGCGCGCTTCGACTTCGTCCAGGTGATCGACGACCCGACCCGTTTCGGCCTCGTCGAGGTCTACCGCGACCGCGCAGCCGTCGACGCGCACAAGCAGACCGCGCACTACGCCGAATGGGTGCAGAAGGTGGAACCGTGGCTGGCCGAGCCGCGCACCCGCGTCTTCTACGAGAACATCGACCCCGACGATCGGGGCTGGTAGCGATGCGCTTCGAATTCGCGACTGCGGCGAAGATCGAATTCGGCGCAGGAGCGTTCCGGCAGATCGCGGAGGCGGACTGGGACCGCACCCTGGTCGTCACGGGGGCGGCCGGACGCCACGCCTGCGGCGGAGTCCCGTTCCGCATCTCAGGCGAACCGACCATCGACGACGTCCGCATGGGGGTCGAGATCGCGGCCGCCGAGGAGTGCGTGGGCGTGATCGCCATCGGAGGCGGCAGCGCCATTGACGGCGGCAAGGCCATCGCCGCGATGCTCACCAATCCCGGCGATCCGCTCGACTATCTGGAGGTGATCGGACGCGGCATGCCGCTGGAGAAACCGTCGGCCCCATTCATTGCGGTGCCGACCACCGCCGGGACCGGATCGGAGGTCACGCGCAACGCCGTGCTCGCGTCGCCGCAGCATCGCGTGAAGGCGAGTCTGCGGAGCTTCGGGATGCTGCCGCGACTGGCGGTCGTCGACCCCGAGCTGACCTACGATCTGCCTCCGGCGATCACCGCGTCGACAGGCCTGGACGCGCTGGCGCAGGTGATCGAGCCGTACGTGTCGTCGCGCGCTAACGCGATGACGGACCTCTATTGCACGGAGGGCATCCGGCGCATCGCAGTCGCGCTGCCGCGGGTCTTCGAGAACGGAGCGGATCGTGAGGCGCGCGCTGCCATGTCGTGGAGCAGCCTGCTCGGCGGACTGTCGCTGGCGAATGCGGGGCTGGGCGCGGTGCACGGCTTCGCGGCGCCGATCGGCGGCATGTTCGACGCGCCGCACGGCGCGGTGTGCGCGGCGCTGCTGCCGCACGCCGTCGAGATCAACGTCGAGGCGCTGCGGTCGCGCGCGCCGGAAAGTGAAGCGCTGCGCCGGTACGACACGGTCGCGAGGCTGCTCACCGGGCAGCCCCATGCCAATGCCGACGACGCGGTGTGGTGGCTTACCGAGCTCTGCGCGCGGCTGCAGATCCCGCCACTGAGCGCCTACGGCGTTGAGGAGAAGCACGTCGGCGAACTGGTGTCGAAGGCGGCCAAGGCGAGCAGCATGAAGGCGAACCCGATCGAGCTCACCAACGACGAGCTCACCGAAATCGTGACGCGAGCGAGGACAGGCGCATGAGTTGCGTGGTCATTCCGAAAGGACAGCAGTACCGCAGCAAGCAGAATCTGGACACCTTCGAAGGAGTCTCGGCGCAGTCGGCGGGGTCGAAGGCGCTCTGCCTGCACGTGATTACGATTCCGCCCGGCGGGCGCGCCAAGCCGCACCTCCACGAGAATCACGAGAGCTCGGTCTACGTCGTCTCCGGCCGCGCGGGCATGTGGTACGGAGAAGGGCTCCGCGAGCACGTCTGGATGGGCCCCGGCGACTTCCTCTACATCCCGCCCAATACGCCGCATCTCCCGTACAACGCCAGCGACACCGAGCCATGTGTTGGTGTGGTCGCACGCACCGATCCGAACGAGCAGGAGAGCGTCACGTTGTTGGATATTCCGGACCCGGGCAGGGCGCCAACAGAGCCGCGCACGAAGTAAGCGGTTGCCTCTTGCGTTGCCGACGGTTTGCTGCGACAACCGCTTACTTCGTGCGCGGCTCTGTTCGAAGCGTTCGCGTACTAGACCGGGACCGCGTCCGAATTCACGTCGAACCACGCGTCTTGAAATTCGATCCTCCTTCGCTGCCGCGCAGCCAGATTCGAGACGAGCGTCACCACGGCGTCGCCGAGCCCCGCCTCCGGGCCGCAGCGTGGGCGGCCCTTCCCCGGATTGCGGATCAGCCACGCCAGATGCTCCTGCTCCTCGCGATACCCGCGGCTGGCGAGCGTGTCCTGCAAGCCGGCGCCGGCGGTCCACTGGGTCGTGGCGGTCGACGTCGCGGAGGGCTGCGCGATCCGGCGCTCGGCCCACGAGATCCGCGTGTCCTTCAGCGCTTTCTCCTTCATCAGGTAGACTTCGCGCTCGGCGACGATGGCGAGCGTGCCGCGCGTCCCCATCACCTGTTCGCCGTACGAATCCGCCTCGTTCGTCGTGATGCTGGAGTACGTGACGACGATGTCGCGCGGGTACTCGTACGTGAGATAGACGTGGTCCTCGACCTCGCGGCCGTCGGTGAAGAACGAGTTCACCGCCACGCCGGAAACCGCCTTCGGATGCATGCCGAGCAGGATGCCGCATGCGTCGAGTTGATGGCTGCCGAGCTCGGCCATCAGGCCCTCGCCCGTCCGTTTGCTGAGCCGCCAGCGGACCAACTCCTCCAGGCTCTCGTACCCATGGCGGCGGAAATCGACGCCGCGGTCCTCCGGCGGGACCTTCGCGAACCAGGTGTCCCACTCGCCCTTGTCCGCGCCCGGACGTCCGCCCTCCGTTTGATTGCGATGCCAGAATGCGCGGATGTGGCGCACGTCGCCGAGAATGTCCGGCTGCTTCGCGACCTCGAGCGCGTTGGCGTAGAGATAGCTGTAGTGCCGCTGGTGACCGATCGCGAGCATCTTGCCGGTCTTCCGCGAGACGCGCGCCATCCGTTTGCAATCCGCGACTGTCTTCGCCATCAGCTTCTCGCAGAGCACGTGCTTACCCTTCTCCATCGCCTCGATGGCGACCGCGGCATGCAGGTGCAAGGGCAGTGCGATGATGACGAGCTCGATATCGTCGCGGTCGAGCAGCCGGTGGTAATCCTCCACGAGTTCGATCCCCCGCGCGTCCGACCCGTATTTCGCGTCGAGCTGGATGCGCGCCTTCTTCTGCTGGCTCGGCCGGATATCGGAGAACGCGACCAGCTTCAGGAACTGCGGATTGAGCGAGTCGATGTGCGACCGCCCCTGCCCGCCGGCGCCGATCAACGCGGCGCGCACCGGGCTGCCGTGGAGTTGCTCGTAGCCCCAGTAGAAGGCGGTGGCGCACGGCAGCGTGACCAGAGCCGGCAAAAACTCGCGGCGGGTCAGGCGGAGGGCGTCGAAGAAGTTGTCCTTGCCGGTCTGGCGTTGTTGCTCGTTGAGAGTCATACGAACCTCCTGATTGGTTGCGGAAGATAGGCGTCGAGTCCGGCCCAGCGGCCCGAACCCGTCGCGGCGATCGCGCCCGCCGCGATCAGCTCGATCAGATTGCGGTCGATGTAGAGATAATGTCCGCCGAGAGTCGCGGCCGGCAGTCCCGGCCAGGGCGGAGACGCGAGATAGAACATCGCGAGTTGCACGGCGGCGGCGATCGCGGCGTACGGCGTGAACAGGCCCAGCAGCAGACATGCGCCCATCGCGGTGAGCCCCCACTTCATGAGGAAGTCGATCCAGTCGGCGGGCGCGCCGGCGCGCGGCACGGGGCCGGCGGTCATCTGTGCGACGGTTACGATCGAGTGCGCCTGCACCGCCAACTCGTCGCCCGGCTCATTCGCGATCGCCAGCAGGTCGCCGGCGATTTGATCGAGCTTCTTGCGGTCTTCGGCGAGCCGCTCGCGCTGAAACGGGGGACCCGAGTCGACCAGCCCGTTCACGCGCGTCCGCAGCGACCTGTAGTCGGCGAGACGCGTCTGAATTCCGGGATCGTTCCACGTCGCGGCGAAGTCGGTCTTCAGCCGATCGCGGATCTGCGCGAACTTCTCCCGCTGCCCGGCAGTGAACTCGTAATGCCGCGCGATCTGTTCGGCGCGGCCGTCGATTGCCGTCTGGGCCGACGTCGTGGTCAGCCGGTCGAGGCCGTCGATGTCGCGGACGAGCCCGCGAAACGCCGGCCGTAGCGGACCCGCCGACGCTTGGAGGAACGGCAAAGCGGTGAAGCGCTCGGCCTCGCCCGCCGGCGGAATCTGAAGCACCGCGTCGCGGACGTAGAGCCAGTTGAAATTGACGACCTCCGCTTCGCCCGCCGCGGCGCGTAGCTTGATCTCGTCCCGCAGAATGGCGAGCCGCCCCTTCTGCTCCTCCGACAGAGCCTCGGCGCGGCCCTTGAACGCCTTCACGACGTCGTCGTACCAGCCGTCGACATCGGCGGGCCGGCCCTGCGCGAAGCAGTCGCGCAGGCGGGAGAGTGAGCTCTCCAGCGGGTACCACGACGTCGCGTACGCGGTCGCTCCCGTGTCGCTTTGGATCTTCCAGATGCCTTCGTACAGGAAATGCCAGCCGACCGCGATCCGCAGTGCGACCAGCAATCCTTTGCTCCATCGATTCATCGCATGACCTCCACATTGCCGATCGCCTCGACGCGGTGGTCCGGCAGTAGCAGGACCGCGCCGAAACGCGGGTTGGCCTCACAAAAACGGCGAGTCCCCGCCTCGCCCATCACATAGAAAGCGGTCGACAGCGCGTCCGCCTCGGTAGCGGTCGGCGCGACGGCCGTGGCGCTGAGGACGCCGTGAGCCGGCCGGCCAGTCCGAGGGTCGAGGATGTGGCGCGGCTGGTACGTCGCGGCCGACGTCCCCATCGCGCGGTCGCGCAGCCGGACGCGGGCGAACGCGGGCTCTCCGATCTCGACGGTCCATTCGCCTACTGCGCGCAGACTGCTGCGTCCGCCCTGCATCAGTGCGGAGCGCGGCCGTATGCGGCGCAGGGCGGAGTCGATGGCGAACCCCTTCCCGATCGCCCCGAGATTGAACTGAATGCCGGGGCGGAGAAACTCGATCGACCCGTCGTGGAACATGACATGCCGGCTCCCCGACCGCTCCAGCGCGTCCGCCACCTCGCCGCCCGCCGGCACGCGTCCCGACCGCCAGAGCTCGACCAGCGCTCCGGTAGCCGCGTCAAACGCGCCCCCGGTCGCCGCCGCCAGTCGCGTGGACCAGCGGAGCAGTTGGTAGACCTCGTCGGAGACCGCTCCGTCGCCGCGATTCAGGCGCGAGATCTCGCTGTCCTCGCGGAAGACGGAGAGCAGCGCTTCCAACCGGTCGACCTCGTCGAGCGCCGCGCAGCCGGCCTCGACGCCTCGCCGCGTTTCCGCCGGAAAGGTCAGCGAGAACTCGCACGCCATCGCCCGCCGCGCCACTACCAGTTCGGAGATCACGGTTCGATTCTGCGGCGCTCGGCAGTCCAACGTAAGGTGATTTACGGCAATCCCGTCCGATTTACCACCGCTAAGAACGGTACAATACGGGTGCTCGATGGACCCGCGCGCCGCGGGGACCGGCGAGGCGCCGCTTTCGCCAGACGACGAGGCGAAAATCCGGGCAACACTCGACCGGGTGTTGGCCAGTCCGGCCTTCCGCAAAAGCGAACAGTGCTGCAAATTCCTGCGCTACGTCGTGGAACACCACGGCGAGCCGCTGAAGGAGCGTCAGATCGGCGTCGACGTCTTCGGCCGCGCGGCGAATTACGACACCGCCGAAGATCCCGTCGTCCGAGTCCGCGCTACCGAGGTCCGCAAGCGCCTCGCGCAATACTCCAGCGATTCGGGCGTCGCCGGCGATGTGCGGTTCGAGATTCCCTCTGGCTCATACCACGTCGAATTTCACTGGCCGGTGCCAGCCGAAATTTCGGGCTCCCGCCGATGGCCTTGGCAGGTCACGATCCTCGCCTTCGCCTTGGCGACCGGAGTGATCGCGTGGTGGATTCGCCTCGGCGCCGCGCCGATCGACCGCTTCTGGGCGCCCGCCGTCGACAGCGGTAAGCCCGTTCTGATCTACTGCGGCCAGCCGGTGGTCTACTTCCTCTCCCGGGACGTCCACGAGAAGTATCCGCCCGCCGACCGGCAGCGTGGCTCCTACGTCCTCAAACTCGATCCCGACGCCGTGCTACACGGGCGCGACATCATCCCGGTGACCGGCCAGTTCGTCGGCATCGGCAATGCCCACACCGCCGCACAGTTGGCCGTCCTCCTTGCGCAGCGGCGGAAGGCCGTCGAGCTCCGCTATGCCGACGACCTTTCGTTCGGCGACCTGCGCGCCTCGCCGTCGGTGTTGGTCGGGGCGTTCTCGAACCTGTACACCCTCGAAATGCAGGACCGGCTGCGCTTCGTTTTCGAACAGGAGAAGGGCGTCCGCCGCATTCGCGACCGGTCGGATGGACGCACCTGGTCGCTGGCGAATCTCGCGCCGGACGGGGGCACGCCCGAGGATTACGCGGTCGTCTCGCGGCTGTTCGAATCCGGCACCGGACAACTGCTGATTACGGCGGCGGGCATCACCCAGTACGGGACGCGAGCCGCCGGGGAGTTCCTCACGTCGCCGGCCCTGATCGCGCAAGCCGTGCAGCAGACCCACGCCGACTGGCCGCGGCGGAACCTTCAGGTCCTGCTGCACACGACGGTCTATCGCGGCAGTCCCGCGGCTCCGGAGATCGTCGCCGTCCAGGTCTGGTAGCCGTTACGCGTGCTTGTGCTGCAGGTAGTGCTGGCGCAACAAGTCCTTGCCGTAGTCATTCCCGTTCGGCGTCCGAACCACGCAGTGAATGTGCTGCCGGGTCGGCATCTTCGGGTCCTTCGCGAACTTCGCGAGGTTCGCCGGCCGTTGGTGGTCGAACTCGATCAGGACTACCGGACTGTGCACCCGGTAGTAGTACACGCTCTCCGCGTCCGAGCCGCCGATCCAGGCGAAATGCGTGCGGTCCAAATGGCGCTTCACCTCGTCCATCTTGACCTTCGCGTGCCCCTCGTCCATGTTGCCGACATAGAGGTCCACCAAGTCCAGCAATTGCTTCTTGCGCGGCTCGGCAAACCCGGCCACACTCGCGCCGGCGTAGTCGAGCACGACGTTGTCTTTGAACGCTTCGGTCAGGTTGTAATTCTCGGTCTTGTTCGGATTGAGGATGGCTTGCGAGCGCTGCGTCTTGTCGAGGCCCAGCAGGAGGTCCAGCCCGCGATTCTGCTCCTCCTGGAGGATCGAGACGCCCTTGTATTTTCCCGACGTGGCGGTCACGGGTTCCGACCCGACGAAGTACGGCGTCATCACCACCTGGTCGCCGAGCACGAAGTAATTGACGATGCAGTGGTGGCCGTCGAGTTGGAAGCCCCAGGGCTCCGTCGCCGAGGGCTTGCCCATGACGGTGATGTAGTAGAGCCACTCGCCCAGGAATTCGTGATCGTTGCTGAGCTCGGCGAGCGTCTCGTTGAGCTTCATGATGTCGCGCGTCAGGCGGACACCGCGCGGGCTCAGCGCCGCGCTGAGGAGCCCGAAGGCCGCGTCGCGCTGCGCGTCCGACATTTCCTTGAAACTCACGCCCTGGCGGACGTAGAAATGCTGATTCATCCACTTCCGCCACTCCGGGTCGTCGACCGCGAACATCGTCCGCGCACGTTGTTCGGCGGAGAGCGCGCTCAGGAACCGCTCGGCCGCCGTGCGCACGGCGGTAGTCGGCACGCCGGTCGAGTGGACGGGGAACAGGCCGCTCTCGACCGTCCCGTTCGTCGTGATGCCCTTGAAGGGATCGGCGAGTCCCTTCTTTTCGGAATCGACGGACACCTGCTTGAAGCGCGCGGCGGTCTCCGCGGCATTCTGCGGGAAGGCGCGGGAGGCGAGCATCGCCCCCGGGATCACGGTCGCGAACAGGCGGCGGCGCGTCAGCGCGGCGTGGGAGTGGTGATGGTCGCACATAAAAGTGCGGTTATTATATCGCCGGCGCGCGCAGATTCCAGCCGCCGCATTGCGGGCAACGGTACGTAAGCCCACCCCGACTCGGCGGGTGCCCGGCGCCGCAGCGCACGCAGACGTCGTGCCAAACCTCTCCGGGGCGGGGCATTTCGACGCTCCCGAAATAGAAGGCCCAACCGTAGTGGCTGAGCCGAGTTCCGGCGGCGCGGTCGAGCCACTTCAGCGTCCACAGCAGCGTTGCGAGGAACCGTTCATTGCCGAAGGCGAAGAGCGCGATCTTCCGCGGCGGGCGCGCGGAGAAGTTGTGCGCGTTCAGAAACGACAGTCCGCTGATCAGCGGACGCGTGCCGCGATGGCGGACCCCCGCGAGCCGCTCGACGGGCTCGATCACATCCTCGGGACGCCGGAACGCGTTGACGTGCCCGCCGCCCCGCCCGAGCCAGCGATAGATCCGATCGGTCAGCGTCGTGACGTCGGGCACTGCGACGTAGAGCGCGCCGTCGGGCCGTAGCACGCGCCCAATCTCGCGGACCGTCGCTTCGAATTCGACGAAGTGCTCCAAGCTGTGATTGCTGATCACCGCATGGAATGCGCCGGAAGCGAACGGCATTCGCGCCGCGTCCGCCGACACGTACGATCCCCCGCGGCGCGCCGATGGTATTTCCAAGTCCAATCGGACGATGCACAAATCGCCGCGAGTGGTGTCAAAGCTCCCCGATCGGGCTCCGAGATCGAGCACTCGCGCGCCCGGCGGGAGACTTGCCAGCAACTCATTCATGCCTGCGACCCGTCATACACTTAGAGATCATTATGCTTCGGACGCTCCTTGCTTTCCTGGTAGCCGCCGCGGCGGCGCAAACCCCGCCTCAGCAGACCCCGCCCCCGCAGCAGCCCGACATGGTCATCCGCATCAACGTCAACCTGGTGCAGGTCGACGCCGTGGTGACGGATAACAAGGGCCAGCCGGTAAAGGACTTGCAGCCCGAAGACTTCGAGATTCTGCAGGACGGCAAGCCGCAGGTCATCACGAATTTCTCGTTCATCACGCTGGGCAGCCGCGGCGCCGCTCCGGCTCGGAAAGCGGTTGCCGTCAAAGGCGCGCCACCCGCGCCGCCGGTCCCGGCCGCTCGCATCCGCGCCGGAGAGGTGAAGCGGACCGTCGCCCTGGTTGTAGACGATATCGGCTTGTCCTTCGAGAGCATCTATCAGGTGCGGGAGTCCCTCAAGAAGTTCGTCGACCAGCAGATGCAGCCCGGCGACCTCGTCGCCATCATCCGCACCGGCGCGGGGATCGGCGCGCTCCAGCAGTTCACGTCCGACAAGCGGATGCTCTACGCCGCGATCGACCACATCAAGTACAACGCGCTGGGACGGGTCGGCATCAGCAGTTTCGCGCCGCTCGGCTCCGGTGGAAACACGGACGTCGACAACGAGCGCGCCCAGATCTTCTCCGTCGGCACCCTCGGCGCGATCCGCTACGTCGTCGACGGTCTGCGCGAGGTCCCCGGCCGAAAAGCCGTCGTGTTGTTCTCCGAGAATCTGAAGCTGTTTCGGGACGAAGGCTCCAACCGCGTCCAGGACGAGGTGCGGCGGTTGACCGACGCGGCGAACCGGTCGTCCGTCGTGATTTATAGCATCGATCCGCGCGGCTTACAGGTCCGTGGCCTCACTGCCGCCGACGATACCCGGGGAATGTCGGCGGCCGACATCGCCAACGTGCCGATGCAGCGCTCCCAGGACGAGTACGATTCCCGTGAAGGGCTCGTGGTGCTCGCGCATGAGACCGGCGGCCGGTTCTTCGCGAACACCAACGACATCTCGGGCGCGGTCAAGGCCGTCATGCAAGACACCGAGGGCTACTACCTCATCGGCTATCACCCCAACGCGGAGACGTTCGATCAGAAGACGGGGCAGCCGAAGTTCCATAGGGTCGCTGTCCGGGTGAAGCGGCCCGGATTGCGCGTCCGCTCGCGAACCGGCTTCTTCGGGACCTCCGATCGCGGGGCGCCCCCGATTCCCGCCGGCCGCCAGCAGCAGATCGCGCGTGCCCTCACGTCGCCCTTCGCGACCGGCGACATCCACGTCCGCCTGACCCCGCTGTTCACGCAGGGACCGAAGGGGTCCTACCTGAACACGATGCTGTTCATCGATTCCAAGGACCTGAAGTTCACGCCGGAGCCCGATGGCAAGCAGAAGGCGGTGATCGACGTCGTGGCGATCACGTTCGGCGATAATGGCCAGCCCGTCGATTCGACCGACCGCACCTTCACGTTCCATGTGCCGCCAGAGGGCATGGAGGCGCTCAAACGCGGATTGCTGTACAACGTCAGTCATCCCGTTCGGAAGCCCGGACCGTATCAGATGCGTGTCGTCGTGCGCGACGCGGATACCGAGAGAATCGGGTCGGCGAGCCAGTTCATCGAGGTCCCGGACGTGAGCAAAGGACGGCTCACGCTGACGTCGATGCTGGTTCGGGAGCGCCAGGCCGTGGCTCCCGCGGCGGAAGGCGCCGAAGGGCAGATCGCGGCGCCCGATCCCGACGCGACGCCCGCCGTTCGCATCTTCAAGCAAGGCGAGACGGTGCTCTACGGGTACCTGATCTTGAATGCGAAGCTCGAGGCGGGCAAACCGAATTTGGAATCCACGCTGCGCCTGTTCCGCGACGGGAAAGCCGTTTACGAGGGTAAACCGTCGCCGCTCAGCTTCGACGGCCAGCCCGATATGAAGCGTCTGGTCGCGGGCGGCACCTTCAAACTCGCCGCCGCCGTGACGCCCGGCGACTACGTTTTACAAGTGACGGTGACCGACCGTCTCGCCAAAGAAAAGTACGGTTCGACCAGCCAGTGGATTGATTTTGAGGTCCGTTAATCGGGTCTGAAAGCGATTCAGATCCGAAAAAGGCGGTACTGGATCTCTGCCGGAGTGGAAATTGCCTTGCGGTGGACTCCGAAACCATTTTAAGATAACGGAGTAACTTTACTCCGAATTTCGGGGGAAACGCAGAAAATGATCTATTCTCGATCGGCCGAATACGCGATCCGCGCTTTTGTTCACCTGGCGCAGGTGAACGAAGGCAAATACGCCATGGTGAAGAACATCGCTGAGCAGGAGGATATTCCCGCTCACTTCCTGGCGAAGATCCTGCAGCAGCTAGCGCGAAAAGGGCTGCTTCGCTCCAGTAAAGGGCCGACCGGCGGGTTCGCGCTGCGCGTCGAGCCGTCCGAGATCCGTCTCCTCGATATCGTCGAGGCGCTGGACGGGCTCGCCCCCTACCAGCAGTGCGCTTCAGGACTATCCGAGTGCTCGGATGAAATGCCCTGCTCGATGCACGATAGCTGGATCAACCTCCGTTCGCGTATCATGGATTACTTGGGGCGGAACACTATCGCCGATCTTGCCAAGGCGCTGGAGCAGAAGAAAAAAACTCTGGCGATGTCCAAGCAACGCAAGGGCAAGCGGCCGGTGACGGCAAAACGGGCCTGAACGTTCGCATCCGCGCGAAGTCGGGCCGCATCTCATTAAAACGGAGGCTCGATGGGTCACTCAGTCCTGGTCCCGATGGTCGTCGAACAGACGTCACGGGGCGAACGCGCATACGACATTTACTCCCGGCTGCTCAAAGAGAACATCATTTTCCTGGGGACTCCCATCGATGACCAGGTTGCGAACCTGATCATCGCCCAGCTTCTCTTCCTGGAAGCCGAAGATCCGGAAAAGGATATCTCCATTTACATCAACTCGCCGGGCGGTTCGATTACCGCCGGACTGGCGATTCTCGACACGATGGCGTTCATTCGCCCCGATATCGTGACGATCTGCGTGGGACAGGCTGCCTCCATGGCGGCGGTCCTGCTCGCCAAAGGCGCCAAGGGAAAGCGTTTCAGCCTTCCCAATTCCCGCATCATGATCCACCAGCCCTCCATGCAGGGTCTGGCCGGTCAGGCGGCCGACATCGACATCTACGCCCGTGAAATCCTCCGCATGCGCGAAATTCTGAACGGCATGCTGGCGGACGCCACCGGGCAGCCGCTCGAACGCGTCGCCCGCGATGTGGATCGCGATTACATCATGGAACCCGATCAGGCCGTGCAATACGGCATGATCGACCGCGTCATCGCCAGCCGCGATTTGGCTCCGATACCGGTAAAGGGTTAAGCTGGTCGGGCAGGCTTCACGGCCTGCCCGAACCATGAAAACAGTACTGCTCCTCGCGGCGCTCGCGCCCACCCTCTTCGCTCAATCCCCGTCCACCCTTTGGTATCGCCAGCCGGCGACCGATTGGGTACAGGCCTTGCCGGTCGGCAATGGCCGTCTCGGCGCGATGGTTTTCGGCGCTCCGGGCCGGGAGCGCATTCAGTTCAACGAATCCACCGTCTGGACCGGCGAGCCCCACGACTACTCCCACCACGGCGCCGCCCAATACCTCGGACAGATTCGCGACCTGCTGTGGGCCGGTAAGCAGAAGGACGCCGAAGACCTCGCCGGGCGCGAATTCATGAGTGTCCCTCTGCACCAGAAGGCGTACCAGGCGCTCGGCGATCTCGAAATCGACTTCCCCACCGTCACCGGCCCTGTCGCCGACTACCGCCGCGCACTCGATCTCGACACCGGCATCGCCACCGTCGAGTTCACGCATGGCGGCCGCCAGTACCGCCGCGAGATCTTCGCCGACTATCCGTCGAACGTGATCGTCGTGCGGATCACCGGCGCCGAGTTCACTCCCAGCCTCAAGGCCGCGCATCCCGCGACCGTCGCGCCCGACGTGATCTCCGGCGGCATTCCCGACGGAGCCATCCGCTACGAAGCGAAGTACGTCGCTGTCCGCGAGGCCAGTGCGACGACCCTGATCCTCGCCGCCGCCACCAATTTCAAGAGCTACAAGGACGTCACCGCCGATCCGCACGCGCGCGTCGAAGCGACCCTCGCCGCCGCCCGCGCCAAGGGCTACGCCGCGCTCCGCGCCGAGCATCTCGCGGACTACCAGAAGCTCTTCCGGCGTGTCACGCTCGACCTCGGCCACACGGACTCCGAGAAACTCCCCACCGATGAACGCATCGCGAAGTTCCGCACCGCGCCCGACCCGTCGCTGGTCGCGCTCGTCTTCCAGTACGGCCGCTATTTGATGATCGCCGCCAGCCGGCCGGGCGGACAGCCCAGCACGCTGCAGGGCCTCTGGAACAGCTCCAACAATCCGCCGTGGGATTCGAAGTACACCGACAACATCAATACCGAGATGAACTACTGGCCCGCCGGCGTCGCCAACCTGGCCGAGTGCCAGTTGCCCCTCTTCGACGCGCTGAAGGATCTCTCGATTTCCGGCGCGATCACCGCCAAGGAGCAGTACAACGCGCGTGGCTGGGTCCTGCACCACAACTTCGACCTGTGGCTCGGCACAGCCCCGATCAACGCGTCGAACCACGGAATCTGGCAGACCGGCGGTGCCTGGCTCTCGACCCATCTCTGGGAGCAGTACCTCTACACCGGCGATCAGACGTTCCTGCGTGACACCGCCTATCCGCTGATGAAAGGCGCCGCGCTGTTCTTTGTCGACTCGATGGTGAAGGACCCCAAGACCGGCCTCCTCATCACCGGTCCGAGCAACTCGCCCGAGCAGGGTGGGCTCGTGATGGGTCCGACGATGGACCGGCAGATTGTCCGCAGCCTCTTCGGCGAGGTCGCCGCCGCGTCGAAAATACTCAAGGTTGACGCCGCGCTGCGCGATCAGCTCGAAGGCATGCGCAAGCAGATCGCGCCCAACCAGGTCGGCCAGTACGGACAGCTTCAGGAGTGGATCGAGGATAAGGACGATCCCAAGAACAACCATCGCCACCAGTCGCATCTTTGGGGCGTCTATCCCGGCTACGAAATCACCGCCTACGGCACGCCGGACTTGTGGAAGGCGGCGCGTCAGTCCCTGATCTACCGCGGCGATGAGGCGACGGGCTGGTCGATGGGGTGGAAGCTGAATCTCTGGGCGCGCTTCCTCGACGGCGATCACGCCTACAAGATCCTCCAGAACCTCGTCCAGCCCGCGGGTGGACGTCAGGCGGGGCTCTACCCGAATCTCTTCGACGCTCATCCGCCGTTCCAGATCGACGGCAACTTCGGCGCGGCCGCCGGGATCGCCGAAATGCTCCTGCAAAGCCACGATCCGTACGCCACTCCGACCAGCCTCACCGCGGTCCAAACGGGCGATGCGGCGTTTTTGAATCTGCTGCCCGCGCTGCCGTCGGCGTTCCCGTCGGGGAGAGTGACGGGGCTGCGCGCCCGCGGCGGCCTCGGGGTCGATCTCGAATGGAAGGACGGCAAGCTGGTGAAGGCGGTCGTGACGCCGGCCGCGTCGAAGCCCGTGCGCCTTCGCTACGCGGGGAAAGAGAAGGAAGTACAGATGAAGGCCGGCCAGACGTACACCTTCGGCCCCACGCTGTAGCAAAAAGGGGCTGTAGCAAAAAGGGGACAGACGCAATTATGGAACGTTTCATAAATGCGTCTGTCCCCTTTTTTACAAATCGGGCGCCTGTTCCTCCTCCGACATCGGTAATTCGGCTGCTCTCCAGTCTCGACAGGAGGAACTATGAAGAAACTCACCGCAATTGCGGCGATTCCATTGTTCGCCGGTTTCCTGATGGCGCAGAGCCAGGGAACCCAGACACAGACCGAAAGCCGGACCACCGAAACGCGCACCACGCAGAGCGACTCGAATAATACGTGGACCGGAACCCTTGTGGACGCGAGCTGCCACACGTCGCAGACCGCGCACCGCGAGAGCAGCGAAACGACCCATCCCGACGAGAACACCACAAAAACGACGACCAGCAAGAGTGACTCGTACGTGACGGAATGTCCCGTTACGACGACCACGACGAGCTTCGGTCTCATGACCGATAACGGCCAGTTCGTCAGCTTCGACCAGCCGAGCAACACCCGGGTGATCGAAGTGATGAAGAAGAACAAAAACTGGTCGAGCAACATGTCGGCTCACAAGCCGGTAAAAGTTACGGTCGTAGGCAACCGCCACGGCGACGCCGTCGTAATCGAATCGATCAAGTAACAAGTCAGGATTTAGAAGTCAGCCGGTGGCCCGGCTGACTTCTCCTTCCTGGACATCTCCGACTTCCGCATTTAGTACCCTATCCGTGTGGTCCCCACATCGTCCCTCAGCGTCTCCGGCGCCCAGGCACTGCTCGAATCCGTCCGTCTCCTGAACTCTTCTCTCAATCTTCAGGACCTGCTGAGCCACCTTCTTCGCACGGTCATGGGACGCCTGCTCGTCACTCGCGCCGCCGTCGCGCTCGACGAAGGCGGCGAGATGCGCGTTGCTCTCGCCCGCGGCGTCGCCGGGCTGGCCAAAGGCGCCGTGCTCACTCCCGAAATCGCCGTCGCGCATAAGCTCGACCTTTGGCACGCGATCGGACCGGCCGACCACCCCACGGGTGTTCTCGCCATGGGCAAGCCGGCGCTTGGCGGTATCGCTGCCGAACAGGAGCAGCTCCTCCAGGCGATGCTCGAACTCGCCGCCACCGGCGTCACCAATGCCCGCGCCCACGAGGAGACCGTCCGCACCAATCGCGTCCTCGACCAGAACGTTCAGGAACTCCGCGCGATTCTCGACCTCGCCCGCGGCCTCGCCTCCAAGCTCGAAGCCGACGAGATCGCGCACCTGCTCGCCCTGACGCTCGCTGGACGGTGGACTGTCCGCAAGCACGCGCTCGCGGCATGGCGCACGGGCCACCCGACCGTGCTTCGGCAGCGCGGCATCAAGCTTCCCGACCTCGCCGCCGTACAGGCCGCTGCCACCGAGTTGACCGAGCCCGCTTACCCCTCCGAATCGCTCCCCGCGGCCGTCCGCGACGTGCTCGGTGCGGACCCCGGCAGCGTCGTCTTCCCGATCGGCGCCGGCGAAGGCAGCATCGGCGTCGTCGTCTGCGGCCCGCGCATGGGCAACCTGCCGTACACGCCCGCCGACCTGGAATTCGGCGCCGGTCTCATCGCGCAGGCCGCCGTCGCCTTCGAGAACGCCTGGCGCATGCAGGACATCCTGGCTCGCAAGCAGATGGAGCAGGAACTCTCGATCGCCGCCGGAATTCAGGAGAGCCTCTTCCCCTCGAAGATGCCCGATTTGCCGGTCACCGACATGGCTGCAAAGAACCGGCAGGCCCGCGTGGTCGGCGGCGACTATTACGACGTCCTCCCGATCGATCCCACGAACCCCACGGGTCCCCAACTGCTCTGCGTGGCCGATATCTCCGGCAAGGGACTCCCTGCCGCGCTCCTGATGGCCAACATTCAGGCGACTCTGCGCGCGACGCTCGGCACCCGGCCGACGCTCGCCGACCTCACCGGCCGCGTCAACTCGCTGCTCCACGCCAGCACGCCCTCGAACAAGTACGCGACCGCGTTCTTCCTTTCGTACGATCCCGCGACCGGCGACTGCGCCTACGTGAACGGCGGTCACGTGGACGGTATCGTTCTCCGCGCCGCGGGCGATGTCGAACTGCTGCCGACCACCGGCCTCCCGGTCGGCTTGTTCGCGCGCGCCGACTATGAAGAGGGTCGCGTCGTCCTCCAGTCGGGCGACCTCCTACTGCTGTACTCGGATGGCGTCAGCGAGGCCAACAATACGGACGAGGAGGAGTTCGGCATGGATCGGATGGTCGAGGTCCTGCGTGCGCACCGCGAGGAGGCAGCCTCCGAAATCGTCGAACATATGGTCCGGCGCATCGACGAATTTGCAGGTGTTGCGCCCCAATTCGACGATATTACCCTCATGGCCCTCAAGCGCATCGGATGATACAATCGACCGATCTCTAGCGGCCCCTCTATGTCCACCACGCCCCTGCCGGTCGCGGTTTCGCGCGGAGTCTTCAGCCGCGGACGCCGCTCTGTGTGGATCGCGATCCTGGCGCTCTCCCCTGCGGCGTACTACGGCGCAGCCGCGCTGGAAAACCGGCTGCCGCACCAAAAGAAGGCCGCCATCGAACGCGATCGCGCCATCGCGATCGCCCGCCAGTTCGCGAATGGAATCCGCCCGGACACCGCGGACTGGAGCCCCTCCGTTCAGAGCGAGGACAACGACGCCAACGCGGCGGCTCTGGAGAAGATCAAGGCCCCGGGAATCGACCGCATCGGCGGCGCCAAGACTGTCCAGGTGAAATTCTCCGCGACTACGGAACGGTGGATCATCGTCCACCTGACTCCGGCCGGCCGGGTGGTCGGGTTCGGCTCCAGCAGTCCCGAGAAGGGCAGCCGCCCGATTCTGTCCGAGGAGCGCGCCCACGTCGCCGCCGAACAGTACCTTCGCAACGCGCTCGGCAACGATGCGCCCTTCGATCTCCGCCCCGCGCCCGCCAAGAACATCGACACGACCGGCTGGCAGCGCCAGTTTACCTGGCAGGCGGCTCTGCACAGCGCGCCGCCGGCCACCGCGACCTTCCGCATCTACGTGACTGGCGATCAGATTACCGGCGACAACCGCACGGCAAAGTTCGACGCCGATGCCGGGAAGGCAATCCGCTCCGCCATGTCGCCGTGGCGTATCGTTTACCTCGTGGTGCTCGGCATTTTTTATGTCGGCTTCGCCATCTACGCCATCGTCCGCTATGTGCGGCGTTCCATCGAAAAGGAGATCTCGCACCGCCGCACGCTGCTCGTGACGGCCGCCTTCCTTGTAGTCGGCACGATGCTGGTTGCATTCAGCAATCAGATCAACGTCAATACGGATGCGGAGCTCAGCGGCGGAGCGAAGATGGTCGTCGTCTGGGTCAGCATCGCGCTTACGTTCTCCGTAATCGGACTGTTCCTCGGCGTCGCATACGGCGCCGGGGAAGGCGACTTGCGAGAGGCCTATCCCGGGAAACTCATCGCCCTCGACGCGTTCCTCTCCGGCAAGCTCTTCAGCGCGAACTTCGCGCGCTCGCTGCTGGCAGGCGTGGCAGCGGCAGGATGGGTGCTGCTGATTCAGAACGCGCTCCTCCTGCCGACGCTAACCGAGCCCTTGTCGGGCGGGAATAGCGACGTCATCAAGGAGCATCTGCCGTTCCCCCTGCTCACGCTGTTCGTCGGCCGCATTCCCGACATCGCCATGGTGATCGGCTATGGGCTCATGTTGCCGCTCACCTTCCTGCGGTCCCGCATCCGCAAGGCGTGGCTGCTGTACCTGCTCGTCTTTCTTCTGTGCGCGCTCGGCTCCCGCGCCGCCGTGCCGGATACGCCGCAGTGGCAAATTAAAGCCGCCCTTCAGTTCCTGATGGCCGCCGTGGCCTGCCTGCCGTTCTTCTTCGGGGACCTCGCGGCATCTATCAGCGCCGTCTGCGCGACCGTGGTCGTCGGGGAACTGCTGCGCCTCAGCGTTACTTCGCCGGACTGGCATCACGCCGCCTACGGCCGTCTGCTCCCCTTCGCGGTCGTTTTCCTGGCGCTCGAAATCTATTTCGCCCGCCGTGGCCGCGTGTACGAGGAGGAGGAAGTCCGGCCGCTGTACGCCAAGCATCTCGCGCTTCGGCAGTCGCTCTCGGCGGAGATCGGCGCTGCGCGGACCGCCCAACTCCGCCTGCTGCCCGACGCGCCGCCGCGCATCGCGGGACTCACCATCGCCGGGTCCTGCACGCCCGCGCGCGAGGTCGGCGGCGACTTCTTCGATTACTATGCGCTCGACGACCACCGCATCGGCGTCTTCGTCGCCGAAGGCGGCAATCGCGAACTGGGATCGGCGATGACCATCGCGCTGGCCAAGGGCTTTCTGCTGTACACGGCGCGGCTCGACCTCGCGCCCGTCGAGATTCTCCGCCGCCTTCGCGCGACGCTCGCCACGGTCGTTCTGGGCGAGGATACCGCGATGTCGGTCCTGTACGCCGTGATCGACGGCCATACCGGGCTGGTGCGCTACGCCCGCGCCGGGTCGTCGCCGCGCCTGCTCCTCAACGGCAATGCGCTGGCCGAGGAGATCGCCGCCGATGGCGACGAGATCCGCCACGGCGCCGCGCAACTCGCGCCGCACGATTCGCTCGTGTTTTTCACCGACGGTCTTGTCCGGCAGGCTGCCGAGCGCGCCCACAAATCTCCCGAGCAGTTCCTGCGCGATCTCCGTGCCCGCTTCGCAGAGGCCGGCGCGGATGAGCTTCACGGCGCTCTGATCGAGACGGTCCTCAAACGCGCCAAGGAAGCGCCGCCCGACGACGTTACCGCGGTCGTCGTCTGCCGCGAGTCGCGGGCCACGGAAGCGCTGGAGGGGATCGCATGAGGTCCCTCGCTCTATGCGCCGCCGCCGCCGTCGCGGGTGTTGTGGCTCTGGCCGTTCTCTATCCCCGCATCGATCCCGCGGCGCGCTTTCCGAATAAGCTGAGCCGCGCGGAAGCGGTCACCGCCGCCGCCGGATGGAGCGCGAAATACGGCGTCCCCACAACCGGCTGGACCGCCGCCGCCACCGTGTTGACCGACCCCAAGGTTGCGCGCTATCGATCTCTCTTTCCGGACGATCCCGCCGGGGTTCTCGTTTCGCCCGTCGCGTGGGGCGTTTACTTCAAGGGACCCGGTGGCGCTACGGTCCGGGTCAAGCTCACCGCGGGCGGCGGCCTCGCCGAGTGGACGTCCTCGACCCCTGGCGTTCGGGATGTCTCTCTACAGGACGTGACCGGCGCCGCCGCGGCCAGTTTCTCGGCGGAGTCTCCCGACGGTCCGTGGGTGTGGCGGCGGGACAAACGGCCGCTCGTGCCGCGCGTCGAGATCGAACGCCGCGAGGGCCGTCTGGTTTCCATCTCGCTGAAGCCCGTTCTGGAACACTGGTCGGATGATGGCCCGCGTCAGGTGGCCCTTTTCCTCTTCGGCGTGTTCACCATCATCGGCTCGGTCGTCGTGCTCGTCACGTTCTTCCGCGTGTGGCGGCGCGGCGCGTTCACGTGGCGCCTCCCGGCGGCGATGGTGCTGGTGACACTGCTTTGGGCGGCTGCGCTCTACGCGGGCGGGTCGCTGCGCCAGGATCTCGCCTACAACAAGAACGCCACCGTCGCCTACATCGGCGCCGCTGCCACGCCGCTCCTGTTGCTGATCTTCGGCGGCGCCGGCTACGGTCTCACGCGCAATCGCTACCGTCCGAAATGGGCGTCGATAGAACTCGCCGTGCGGGGGCGCATGACGCGCCGCGCCGTCGGACGCCCGCTGGCGGCGGGCCTGCTCTGTGGTGTTGCGATCGCCGCCATCCCGTATGCAATCGCGAAGCTCACCGGCGCGCCGGTCGCGCTCATATCGGGGAATGCGCCCGGCCTGCCTTTTCCCGGCATCGCTTCCGTCGGCATTCCCATCATCGCCATCGCCCTCGCGTTCCTGGGTTTCGCCCTGCCCTTCGCGATGCGCTTCCGCGCCCGATTGGGCCGCATCGCGTGCGTCTCAGCGGTGCTCGCCGCTTTCGTAATCGTCTGCGGCACGGGCTTCGAAACCCTGGGTCCGCTTCTCATCCAAGGCGTCCCGATAGCCGCGATTTGCGTCTGGTTGTTCTTCGAGTTCGACCTTCTCGCGCCCGTCGCCGCCTTGGCGATGGCGCACGCCGTCGTGATCCCGTGCATGCTGCTCGCGCAGCCCGTCGCCGCTCTCCGCGACAGCGGCGAACGGCTCCTGTTCGTCCTCGCGACGGCCACGATTGCCGCCGCCTACATCGCCGTCCGCGGCGAGGAGGCGGACCCCGCCGAAGAGCCGGATCTCGCGTCCCTGGATATGGGCGCCGACGCTCCCCGTTCCGCGCGCGAACGGCTCCAGGCCGAGTTCGAAGTCGCCCGCAAGGCGCAGCAAGACGCGCTGCCCGCCGTCCCGCCGCCCGCCCACGGTTTCACCTTCGACGCCGTCTGCGAGCCCGCCCAGCAGGTCGGCGGCGACCTCTATGACTTCTTCCCGCTCTCCGACGGCCGCCTCGGCATCGCCGTCGCCGACGTCTCCGGCAAGGGCGTCCCCGCCGCGCTCTACATGATGGTGACGAAGGGCCTGATCGGGGCCGCGTCCCAGGACTCCGGCGATCTCCGCCACATCCTGCAGAGCCTCAATCTGCATCTGCACAAAGCATGTAAGCGGAAGGTGTTCGTGACGCTCGCCGCCATCGCCCTCGACCCCGCGAACGGCCGCGTCGAATACGGCAGGGCAGGTCATAATCCGATCGTCTGGCGCCGCACGCGCCGCGGCGAGACGGTGCTCCTCAAACCCGGCGGTGTGGGCCTCGGGATGTGTTCCGCCGAGCCGTTCGCCCGCAGTCTGCGGATGGAGGAGTTCGAGCTCGAACCCGGCGACGCCCTGGTCTTGTACTCGGACGGAGTCACCGAAGCCGTCAACCCGGTAATGGACCAGTACGGCGAAGACCGCCTCATGCGCGCGGTCGAAGCCGCCGACGGCGCCTCCGCGGAGGGCATCCGCGCGGTCGTGATGAAGGATCTCGCTGCCTTCGCCGACGGAGCGCCGGCCCGCGACGACATTACGCTGGTGGCCATCCGCGCGCCTTCCGGCGTCTGACTCCTGTATTCTGTGTTCTGCTACCCTAATCGCATCGGAGAACGATTTTGGCAAACTCCTTTACAGTCGGACGATCCCAGGAAGGCGACGTTTCGATCCTCGCGCTCGATGGCTACCTCGACGCCCATACGGCCCCGCAATTCGAAAAGGTCATCCAGGAAGAGTTCGACGCCGGCCGCGTCCGCATTCTCGTCGACTGCGCCGGCCTCACCTACATCTCCTCTGCCGGCCTGGGCGTGTTCATGAGCTTTATCGAAGACATCCGCGAGGCCGGTGGTGACATCAAGCTCTGCGGCATGACCCCGACCGTCTATCAGGTCTTCGAGATCCTCGGCTTCCCGGAACTCTTCCAAATCCTGCCCGACCGCGCCGCCGGTCTGCAACAGTTCTCCCAGACCTCGGCCAAGGAGGCATGAGCGTGCCATCCGTCGAACGCACCTTCCGCCTGCACGTCCCGTCTTCCACCGAGAATCTCGCGCTGATCCGCGACTTCGTGAGCAAGATCGGCGCTCAGGCCGGGCTCGACGAATCGGAAGTCGCCAAACTCGAGCTCGCCGTGGACGAAGCCTGCGCCAATGTCATCGAGCACGCGTACGGCTCGGATTCGACCCGCGAAGTGACGGTCAAAGCGACCGTCGACGAAGAGGCGGTGAGCATCGAGATCGTGGACACCGGCCGCGGCTTCGACCCCGCGAAAATCGAGCAGGCGAAGCTCGATCAATTGATCAGCAAGCGCAAGAGCGGTGGCCTCGGCATGCGGCTCATCCAAACGCTCATGGACGAGGTCCAGTACGAGATCGTGCCTGGCCAGAAGAACGAGCTCCGCATGGTGAAGCGGCTCAAGAAGAAGGACGTGCAGGCGTCGAAGTAAGCTTTGTATCAGGGCACGACTTCAGTCGTGCCGAGAGGAACACGCCCAGACAGGGCTTTAGCCCCCGGCTGGCAGAGGTTTCGGTCCCCGGCGGCTAAAGCCTCGATCTCCAAACACAATCGGCACGACTGAAGTCGTGCCCTGATACAGGCCGGCCAAATGCAGGCTGCGGTCACGATGCAAGCCTTTGATACGCCCGGTCCCACTCCGGCGACGTTCGCGGCTCGACCCGCACCGGCGCGCATGACGCGCGCACCACCTCGCGGATCTCATCCAGACCTGACAGTTCGCCCGCGCCCATCGCCTGTGTCAGGATATTGCCGAGCGCTGTCGCCTCCGACGGTCCGGCGATCACCACCCGTCCCGTACAGTCGGCGACGAATTGATTCAATACGCCGTTCCGGGAACCGCCGCCGACGATGTGGATGATTTCGATGCGCCGTCCGGAGATCGTCTCCAGGTCCTCGACCACCTGGCGATACCGCAGCGCGAGGCTCTCCAGAATCGCGCGCACGTATTCGCCGTGCGTCGCCGGCGCCGGTCCGCCGCGTGATTGGCAATGCGCCGCGATCTTCGCCGGCATCTCGCCGGGCTCGAGGAACGCGTCTGGGTCGATCTGCGCGCTGAAGGGCCGCGCCGCCGACGCCATGCGCGTCAATTCGTCGTAGGTGTACTCCGTGCCTTCGAGGCTCCACGCCCGCTTGCATTCCTGCAGCAGCCACAGCCCCGCGATATTCTTCAACAGCCGGATCTTGCCGCCGACCCCGACCTCGTTCGTGTAATTCAGCCGCAGCGACTGCTCGTTGATCACTGGCGCGTCCAGTTCGACGCCCATCAACGACCACGTCCCCGAGCTGATGTAGCACCAATTGTCGCCACCCTCCGCCGGGACTGCCGCTACCGCCGACGCCGTGTCGTGGCCTCCGATCGCGTAGACAGGCACGTGCGGCGGTTCGAGCGTGCTGCCCAGTTGCGTTCCCGGTTTGACGATCGGACACAGAATCTCGCCGGGCAGCATCAGCCGCTTGAACAGCTCCGTCGCCCAGGACATCTCGACCGGATTGAAGAACTGGCTGGTGCTCGCGATCGTCGCTTCGGACTCCGCGACGCCGGTCAACCAGTAGTTGAAGAGGTCGGGGATGTGCAGCAGCTTCCGCGCCGAGGTCAGCGCGTTCGAGCCCTCCAGCTTCATCGAATAGAGCTGGTACAGGCTGTTGATCTGCATCATCTGGATGCCGGTGTAGCCGAATACCTCTTCGCGCGGCACGGCGGCGAAGACCTTCTCCATGACGCCGTTGTTGCGCGAGTCGCGATAATGCCGCGGTTTGGCGGTCAACGTCCCCTGCTCGTTCAGAAGCGCGAAGTCCACGCCCCAGGTGTCGACCCCGATGCCGTCGAGCGCGACCCGCCGCTCCGTGACCGCGATGTCCAGCCCGCGCCGGATCTCGTGCCACAGCTTCCAGATGTCCCAGTACAGTCCGTCCGCTTCGCGGAGCGGCGTGTTGGGAAAGCGGTGCAACTCGTCGGCCGCCACCTTGCCGCCGTAGAGAGAGCCCAGAATCGCGCGCCCGCTCTCGGCGCCAAGGTCGAACGCCAGGTATTGACCCATGCTCTTTTACGCTGTCGCGGCCTGCATTGCCGGCACGTCGACCCAGCCGTGATTCGCGGTGCTCTTCAGCTCCGCTTCGAGGATCGTCAACTGGCGCAGGCCGTCGACGAACTGCGGATACTCGGGCTTGGCCGAGGGGTCCGCGATCGATGCATAAAACCGGCGGAAGACCTGCTTAAACGTGTCGTCGTAGCCTTCGCTGTGTCCGCCCGGCAGATCGGCGTAGCCGCGCGCTGCCGGCTTCATCAGCGACGGATCCTTGATCAGGATCTGGTTGTTCGTATTCCGATTGCCGATCCACAGTTCGTCCGGCCTTTCGCCGTCCCACGCCACGCTCGACTTGCTGCCGTAGACCTCGATGCGGAGGCCGTTCTTGCGGCCTGCCGCCACCTGGCTTGCCGTGAAGATGCCGCGCGTGCGGTCGCCCATCCGGAACATTACCGCGCCGAAGTCCTCCGTGTCGATCGGCACCTCGACGTAATCGTCGGGCGTCAGCGTCTTGCCGGCGAAGGTCTCGATCGGACCCTTCGGCTTCTTGCGCGTCTTGTGGAACGTCGCGAGGTCGGCGCAGAGCGAGGAGATTCGCAGCCCGGTGACGTGCTCCGCCATGTCGCACCAGTGCGACCCGATGTCGGCCATGCAACGCGACGGGCCGTTCGCCTTCGAGTCGATGCGCCAGTTCCAATCGGTGTCGTAGAGCAGCCAGTCCTGCGAGTACGTGCCCTGCAGCACCAGAATCTCGCCGAGGTCGCCGTCCTCGATCATGCGGCGCATCTGCTGCACCTGCGGGTAGTAGCGGAGGTTGTGGAACGTGGCGTTGCGCAGCTTGGTCTCGCCCGCGAGTTTCACCAGTTCGGTCGCCTCGGCCACCGAGGTCGCGAGCGGCTTCTCGCAGAGGACATGTTTGCCCGCCTGCATCGCTTCCTTGGCGATCGGGAAATGGAGGTGATTGGGCGTGCAGATGTGGACGGCGTCCACGTTCTTGTCGTCGAGAATCCGGCGGTAATCCGCCTCGGCCTTGGCGCCGAATTCGGCCGCCAGAGCCTGCGCCTTTTCGATCTGCGGTTCGCCGATCGCGTATAGATCCACATTGCCGGCCCGGCGGATGCCTTCGACGTGAACGCGTCCGACGAATCCCGTGCCTAAAACTGCCGTTTTCAGACGTTGCATGATGACCTCTCGGAACGAAATGATTGCCGCCCGTGCCGCGGGCGTGCGGGATGGACTGAAGGACTAATCTATCGCAAAAACTGGTAGATTGGTATCACACGGCCATGGTGGTTAGGATTCGGTTTGGGAAGGGGCGGATATTGGGGCAAAGGCCTGCAAAGCCCAACCGCCGTCTCGCGCTCGCGACCGCCGCTCTGCTCACTCCGGCCGCGTTGATGGCCTCCGTGCTCGCCGCCTGGCGCCTTGCCGCCGACCTCAATTTCGCCTCCAGCTTCGCCATCGCCTCCGGCCTGTTTTCCCATTGGCAGGTCTGGCTCGGCGCCGCCGTCGCCCTGCAACTGTGCTCACGAGTGCTGAACCGGTACGGTCATGGCGCCGATGAGGCAACTTCCTGACCGGTCGCGAAACCCGCTTTTGATAAGCTAGCTGGTAGAGTCACTATGCCGCAGCCTCGGTACGGCTACCGCCGAACATTTTCCAGCGACTACTTTCCTCCTGCGCTGAAGTGGCTCATCATTGCCAACGTCGCCGTCTTTTTGATCGACTGGCTGCTGGGCGGCATCTTCATCGCCGGCGCTCCGCTGCGCGATCACATGCACACGCTGTTCGGCCTGTACGCGGGGGGCGCGGTCCGGAGTCTCTACGTCTGGCAACTGGTCACGTACCTGTTTCTGCACGGCTCGATCGGACACCTCGTGTTCAACATGCTCGCGCTGTGGTTCTTCGGCGCGACCCTCGAGCGTGACTGGGGCTCGAAGCGGTTCCTGAAATACTACTTCCTCTGCGGCATCGCGGCGGGAGTGTGCGTGCTCGTCGCCGATTTTCTGGTCCGTGACGTGATGACGATCGGCGCATCCGGCGCGATATTCGGAGTCCTGGTGGCATTCGGGGTCCTCTACCCCGATCAGACGGTCCTGATGTACTTCCTCTTCCCCTTGAAGGCGAAGTACATGGTCATGATCTGCGTCGGCATTGAGCTCCTGATGATCTTCCAGCCGAACAACGGTGTCGCCACCATCGCGCATCTGGGCGGCGCGGCGTTCGGCTACATCTACCTCAAGGGGCGTCTCCCCAAGGCGCGTCTCCCCGAACTCACGACTGCATACAAGCAGTGGAAGCTCCAGCGCGCGAAGAAGAAGTTCCAGGTCTACATGCGTAAACACGGCAACGGGCCGTGGGTGAACTGAACGCATATCGATACAAACCCACGACAAACCCTTACACGTTTCGGCCCCCCACCTGGCGTCTTTACATGTGGAGGGGTAAGAAAATGAAAACGAAACTTGGAATTCTCGGAACGCTGATTTGCTCGGCGGGTCTTCTGGCGTTGCCGGCGGCGGCGCAGAGCCGTTACGCCAACAACAACAACCAAAACAACGGACAGCGGTACACGGGCAATACCCAGGTGTACACTCAGACGCCGTCGCGGGCCACGCAATCGTATGGCCAGCATTACACCGGGAGTGTCCAAGCTTACACCTCCGGCTACAACAACAACGAATGGCGCGGCAACGATCGCGACGACCGCTGGGAACGCGAGCGCGCGCGCGAACGGCGCCGGCATGAGCACGATCGTCACGACTACCGCGACTGGCGGTAATGAGTGTCCCGTAGCGCGCGTCCGAGAGTGGGCGCGCGCTCCTTACGGTGCGCGATGTTTTAGGTCATCCGCCGCTGTAGGAATGATTTCGTGATTTGCGACCCATGCACGACGCGCAAGAATCGAGCGGGACGGCTTCGGCCCGGTACACAACAACGTACCTGCCGACATCCCAGAAGCGCACTCGGCGGGTCGTCAGCTCACTGCGGCGGTGCCCGACGTTGGGATTGCGCGCCAGGAGGTCGAAACTGTCGAGCAGCTTTGACGTCCAGCGGTCAGCCGCGTCCGGACTGTCACGTGCGATGTACTTCCAGATATCGACCAAATCGCGCTTGGCCCTGCGACTGAGAAAGTAAGCGCTCAAGCCGTCTTGCGGCGGCGTTCGGCCGACATGCGCTGCAACTCAGCGCGGACGTCCGCAGGGTCTACCCGTTCCCCGCGGTCGAGCGAAGCAATCGTCTCGTCGAGCTCTCTGTTGAACTGAGCGGCCATCTCTTCGAACGGAATTTCTTCCTGGCGGAGTCGAAGCACTGCTTCCCGCACGACTTCACCGGGTGTCGCGTACCGTCCCGAGCGGACGGCATCCTCGATCCATTCTTCCAGGTCGGGTCCGAGCCAGATTTCCATACAGCTACCAGACAGTAGCATACCAACATACGCCGCCCCCAACCCCACCGCAACCGCACGGCCGTTCTGCACGTCTTCTGATATAGTTACCTCAGATTTATGCGAGCCTGGATTGTTTCTTGCATGTGCGCCGTCGCACTGTTCACGCTGGCCGGAATCCTCATCGGCCAGCAGCAGGGTCCGATCGGCAGCTCCGGTTCGACCGTCGCCCGTCCCCGCAAAGCCGACACCCCCGACGAGAAAAAAGACGAGCCGGCCGAACTGCCCAAGATCCCCTCCCAGTACAAGAAGGACCAGACGATGAAGACCCCGACCGCGGTCTTCTCGAGCGATGTCGACATCGTCTCCGTCGACGTCGCGGTCATGGACAACAAGGGCCACTTCATCCCCGGCGTTCCGGCCGGCAACTTCCGCGTTCTCGAGGACGGCGTGCCGCAGCAGATCAAAGCCGTCACCGTCGGCGAGGCGCCCATGACCATCGCCATGGTCATCGAGTTCAGCAATCGCTTCCAGAGTCTCTACGGTCCCGGCTGGTTCCAGACTCTCGAGCTCGCCTGGGGCTTCGCCAGCACCCTCAAGCCGCAGGACTACGTCGCCGTCGTCGCCTACGACATGCGTCCTGAGATCCTCACGGATTTCACCACCGACCGCATGAAGACCCAGGAGGCGCTCCACCGCCTCACGATTCCCGCGTTCTCCGAAGCCAACCTGTTCGACGCCCTCACCGACACCGCCGACCGCATGTCCGGTCTCGAAGGACGGAAGGCGATCCTGCTCCTCGCCTCCGGCATCGACACGTTCAGCAAGCAGACGTACGACCAGGCCCGCAAAAAGCTCCAGGAATCCGGTGTGCCGATCTACGCCATCGGCCTGCTCCAGGCCGCCCGCGACTACGCCGATGCAAGGGGCGGCATGGGACCCATCTCGCGCATGGACTTCCTCCAGGCCGACAATCAGATGCGGACCTTCTCCAAGGAAACCGGCGGGCAGGCCTACTTCCCGCGTTTCCAGGGCGAGTTCGGCCCCATCTTCCAGTCGATCCACGAGGCGCTGCGCAATCAATACGTCCTGACGTACCAGCCGACAAACCGCGCGCACGACGGTTCGTACCGGAAAATCAAGGTGGAGCTCGTCAATCCCGCCACCAACGAACCGCTCGCCGTCAAGGACGAAAAGGGCAAGCCCGTGAAGTATTCGATCGTCGCGAAGCCGGGCTACAAAGCTCCCCGCCCCGTCGAATAAAAGTCAAGAACTCGATCTTGCGAGTTTAGAATCCGTTACAAATTCGTTGACGGACCGGCAAAAATTCTGTTACTCTCGCCTCCGTCCCGAAATGAAATCTGCCTCCTTGCAACCCTCGACTGTCCTCCTGGTGGACGACAGCCGCGATGGTCTCCTAGTCCGCCGCGCCCTCCTCGAAGAGCAGGGTTTTACCGTGCAAATCGCCCGTAATGGCGAAGAAGGTCTCAAACTCTTTGAACGCTGCCGCTTTGACGTAATCGTCACCGACTTCCGCATGCCGGCGATGAACGGCGTGGAGATGATCGGCCGAATCCGCGCCCTTTCTCCGCAAGCCCGCATCGTCCTCCTGTCCCGCGCCGTCGAGACACAGGGCCTCACCGAGGAGAACACCGGAGCGGACGCGGTGATCGCGAAGAACAGCGCGGAAGCGTCCCATCTGGTGCGGACTGTGAAGCGCCTCGCGAATCGCGCGCCGGCGCGAAAGAAGCCCCCTGCTTCTCAACTCCGCAGCCGCTCGATCGCGCGCACGCGGGCCTGACAGAGCGCGTTTTTTCCGGAAATCTGTCACACTGAAGCCGTGGTGCAACTCCGCGTTCTCGTTCTCATTTTGCTCTGCACGCTGGCGGCGGATACCGCGGTGCGCAAGCCGCCTCCGCCCAAGGCGCCGCCCTTGAAAGTGTCGGCCACGGTTCGCCGCTGGATGCGTCCGATGACCGCCCGCGACGAGGTCGCGCAGCTCATCTTCATCGCTTTTCACGGGGAGTCGCCGCACACGCGGTCGCGCGAGTACACACGCTTCGTCCGTCTGATCCGCGACACGAAGATCGGCGGTCTGATCCTGAACAACGTCTCCAACGGCCGCACGATTCAGAAGGCACAGCCGTATCAGGTCGCGGCGTTTCTCAACAAGATGCAGCGGCTCGCCGGTGTTCCCCTGATGGTCGGCGGCGATTTCGAGCGCGGCGCGTCGATGCGTCTCGAAGGCGTCACCGTTTTTCCGCACGCGATGGCCTTCGGCGCGGCCGGCGACCCGGCGCTCACCCGCGCCGAGGGGGAGATCACCGCGCGCGAAGCCCGCGCCCTTGGCGTGCAGTGGGTCTACTACCCCGTCGCCGACGTCAACAATAACCCCGACAACCCGATCATCAACATTCGATCCTTCGGCGAGAATCCCACCGACGTCGCGGCGCAGGTCCGCGCCTTCATCGAGGGCGCCCACGCCGACAAGAAGAATTACGTGCTGGCCACCGCCAAGCACTTCCCCGGGCACGGCGACACCGCCGTCGACACGCACGTCGGCCTCGCCACCATCTCCGCCGATAAGGACCGCCTCGAGCGCCTTGAGCTGATCCCGTTCAAGGCGGCCATCGACGCCGGCGTCGATTCCATCATGACCGGTCATCTCGCCGTGCCCGCGCTCGCGCCAGCCGACCTCCCTGCCACTCTCTCCCCCGCGATCCTCACCGACCTGCTCCGCAAGGAACTCGGCTTCAAGGGCCTCGTCATCACGGACGCGCTCGAAATGGGCGGCATCGCGAAGGGCTTCAGCTCCGGCGAGGCTTGTGTCCGCGCGCTCGAAGCCGGCGCCGATACTCTCCTCATGCCGTCCGACCCCGACGCCGCCATCCGCGCCGTCCTCGCCGCCGAGCAGAGCGGCCGAATTCAGCGTGCCCGCGTGCAGGAGAGCGTCGCCAAAATTCTCGCCGCCAAGGAAAAGGTAGGGCTCGACCGGAAACGCTTCGTCGACGTCGAGGCGCTCCCCGAGGTGATCGATTCTCCCGAGTCCAACGAGAAGGCCCAGGAGGTCGCCGACCGCGCCGTGACCCTGGTCCGCAACAACAACAACGCGCTCCCGCTGGCTGCGCCCGAGCAGGCGTGCTTCGTCGTGATGCCGGAGACGCGCTTCGCTGTCGAAGGGCAGGCGTTCACGCAGCAGGTGCGGCGCCGCGCCGCGCGCGCTAACATCGTCACGTTGGACCCGTCGATGCCGCTCGCTCAGATCGACGAAGCGCTCGTCCGTCTCACGTCGTGTGGGAGCTACGCAATCGCCGCGTTCGCGCAGGTCACGGCGTCGCGAGGCACGGTCGGGCTCGCAGGAGAACTGCCACATGCCATTGAGACGCTGTCGGCATCCGGCAAGCCGGTCACGCTCGTCGCGCTCGGCAATCCGTACCTGCTTCGCAATTTCCCGAACGTCTCCGCGTACCTCGCGACCTTCAGCACCGTCCCGCCTTCCGAGATCGCGGCCGTGAAAGCGCTCTGGGGCGAGATCCCGATCCGCGGCCACCTTCCCGTCTCGATCCCCGGCCTCGCCAAACTGGGGGACGGCATCGCGCTCGGAGCCAAACGATGAGTCCTGACGCCCTCCACCGGTTTTTCTCGGCTCCGCCCGAGAAGGTTCTCATGGTCTTGCTCGCGCTGCTGATCGGCGCGGCCGTTTACGACATCCGCTACCGCCGAATTCCGAACTGGCTGACGCTCGCGGGCGTCCTGCTCGGCTTCGCCATCAACTTCGGCATCGGCCCTCCCGAAGGCGGCGTGCTGTTCGCGCTCGAAGGCTTCGCGCTCGCCTTCGGCCTCTACATGTTCCTCTACGTGCTGCGCGCCATGGGCGCCGGCGACGTGAAACTGATGGCCGCGGTGGGAGCGCTGGTCGGGTGGGAGCGCTGGTTCGGGATCTTTCTCGTGACCGCGATCGTCGGCGGCGTGATGGCCTTCGCTTTAGTCGCGGTCCGAGGGCGTCTCAAGCGGACCATCTTCAACGTAGGGTTCATCCTGAGCGAGATCAAACACGGCCGTCCGGCGTATGTCGGCAAGGAAGAGCTCGACGTCCGCAGCGGCAAAGGCGCGAGTCTCCCCCACGGCGCCGTGATCGCGATCGGCACGATTTTCTTCCTGGCGGTCTGCGGACGGTTGGCGCGCTAGGCTACCAGCCCGCGCCGCACCGCGAACAGGACCAGTTCCGGCGTTCCGCGCAGCCCCAACTTCTCGATCACTCGCTTGCGGTGCGTCTCTACCGTCTGCACACTCAGAAAAAGTCGCGCCGCAATCTCTTTATTGGTATTACCTTCCGCGACCAGTTGCAGCACCTCTCGCTCCCGTTCCGTGAGCGTCTCGAACGGGTCGTCGCCGCCCGCCGAGCGCAACTCTTCTACGTGCTCCTCGCGCAGGAGTCGCCGCACCTTTGGGCTGAAGTAGGACCGCCCCGCCAGCGCGGCGCGAACAGCGTCGATCAACTCGCCCTCCGCCGACTCCTTCAGGACATACCCGCACGCGCCGGCCCGCAGACAGCGCAGCACGTAGGTCTCGTCGCTGTGCATGCTAAGCATCACGACCCGGCACGCCGGCCTGCGACGGAGGATCTGCGCTGCCGCCTCGATACCATTCAGCCCCGGCATCGCGACGTCCATCACGACGACATCGGCCTCATGGCTCGCCATCCACTCGACGGCTTCGCGGCCGTCGGCGGCCTCGCCCGCGATCGTTAGGTCCGGAGCGCGTTCGAGGACGACCCGCAGCCCGGCGCGCACAATTCCGTGATCGTCCGCGATCAGCACACGCCCGCTCATAGCGGCAACTCCGCGGTCACCGTAGTGCCGTGCCCCGGTGATGAAGCGACACGTAACCGCCCTCCGAGTTGCGCCACTCGCTCCTCCATCCCAAGGAGTCCCATGCCGCGCGACGACGGCCGGAAGCCCCGGCCGTCGTCTTCGACGCGCAACGTCATGCTTGCCGCCGTCCGTTCCAGCCGCAGTCGCACCAGGCGCGCTCCGCCGTGCCGCGCGCAGTTTTCCAGCGCCTCCTGCGCGACCCGGTAAATGCACGTCCGCTGCGCATCCGGAAGTTCACCGCCCTCTTCGGCGGTGACCTGAATACGCATGCCCGATCGTCTGCCGACCTCGCGAGCCTGCCACTCGAGCGCCGCCGCGAGGCCTAGATCGTCGAGCATGGAAGGGCGCAGTGACAGCGCGACACGCCGCACCGCATCCACCACCCCCTCCGCCTGCGACTGCGCCGCCGCGAGCCGCGGCCGGATCTCGGCCGTGTCGTCCAGTCGCGCCGCTCCGCCCAAGTCCAGCAGTAGTGCCGAGAGCGCCTGTCCCACGTCGTCGTGCAATTCACGGGCGACCGCGCGCCGTTCCTCCTCCTGCGCCTGCACCAGTTGCGCCGAGAGCGACCGCGCCTCGGCCTCCAGCCGGGCCAACCGCCGCCCAGCCACGAATGCGATCGCGATGGCTCCGGCGATCACTGCGAGAAGCCCTGCGAGCAGAGAGCGCCGGAACCGTGCGTGTAGCGCCGCCAGGTTCGCCTCTGCTTGTTGCGCTTCGGAGGCCGCTGCGGCGCCGATTTCGTCCTCCAGTCGCGCCATCGACTCGCGCCGCCGCGCCACCTGCCCGCGGAAGTACGCATCCAACCCAGGCGTGTGCGGGCGCGCTGCCACATCCTGCATCAGTTCGAGGACGCGCAGGTAGGTGGCGACGTCTCCGGTGAGGGACGGATACCGGGCCGCTGCCGTTGCCGTCTCCTTGCGCACCCGGTCGAGGCGGGCGGCGTCTGCCGGATTCGGCGCCGCGAAATAGTCCTGCGCGAGCGCTCCCGCCAGATAGAGATTCGAGCGCAAACGCTCCAGCGCCGCGCCCCGATCGATCGCTGCGTGGCGCAAGCGCAGTTCCCCGTCGCGGATGCCGTTCAGTGCCGCGATGCCTGCGGCGCCGCCGGCGCACAGGAGTAGCAAGAGCGCGCCCAACGAGCCGACGAGGAGGGCCCGGGTTCTCGATTCCACGCTCTCCAGCATAAGCGGCGGCGCGGTCCGCGAAAATACCCACCACTGGGTATCGCTTCCGCAACGCTCCTGCCGCTCAATCGAAATATGAGGATTCTGCTGAGTATTGCGCTGGCGGTGCTGGTCGCTTGCAGGCCTGTGGTGAAACACCGCGGCGGTCCGATTGACAGGCCGTTCACGCCAGTCGCGCCCGTGGCGTCGCTGGCGCCCGTCGAACGGATCGAAACTCCCGCGCCGCTGGTGATTCCGATTGATGCGCCGCCTGTCACGTCGGGGCGCCCGAAGCCGCGCGACTTCACTGCCGTTGTCGAGACCGTTACCCGCGAGCTACAGGACGCGTACTTTCCGTACGACCGCGCCGAGTTGACGCCGGAAGCGCTCGCCGCTCTCCGCCACGACGCGGAACTTCTGACGCCGCTGCTCGCGGAGTTTCCGGACGCACAGGTGATTGTCGAGGGCCACTGCGACGAGCGTGGCTCCGCGGAGTACAACATCGCCCTCGGCGACCGCCGCGCCCAACAGGCGCGCGAGGTTCTGACGACGCTCGGCCTTCCCGCGTCGCGCCTCGCGCCCATCAGCTATGGCAACGAGCAGCCCCAGTGCGAGACACACGCGGAGTCTTGCTGGCGTCTAAACCGCCGCGCGCATCTCGCGATCCGCACAGCGACTTAGACCGGCAGCGCCCTCGGCGCGCGTCGCCGGAACGCCGTCAGCAGCCCGCCGAGCATCAGTCCGCCGGTCAAGCCCATCACCGCGATGCTGAGGCGGTTTGGCGAACTGGGCTGCTCCGGGAGCACCGCGGGGCTGACGACCTCCAGATTCTGCCGCGTCGCTCCCGTCTGTCGAGAGAGCATGAAGTTCGTCTCAAACAGCGTGGTCACGACTTCCCGCACCACCGCCTGCGCCTTGTACCGGTTCGGATACTCGTACCGGATTGCAAACGAGTTGGTGTTGACCAGCGTGATCTGCAGATCGTGCCGCATTTTCGCGACAACTTCCGCGATCGGCTTCCGCGCACGGTCGTCGTGATACAGGTCGAGCGACGGCTTCTGAATCATCGCGATCAATCCCTCGTCCGTCAGCACCGCCGGCACGAGGTTCGACGATGCCGGATCGATCCGTAACACCGCCGTCGAGACGAACCGGTCGGGAATCAGGTATGACGCCGCGCCCGTAATCAGTCCCACCGCGACACCCGCCGTCACGACTACCGGCCACCGCCGCGCGCCCAGCAGCACCAGTCCGAGCCCTAGCCCGACCGCGAGCCCAATGCCCACATATGCGAGGCGGTTTGGCCATGACGGTCTGCCCGGCAACGAGGGCGGATCGAGCACCTCCACCTTCACCCACGGTCCCTCACGCGGCAGGTTTTTGGCGAGCGCCCCTACCAAGCGCTGCACCACTTGCTGCGCTTTCTCGCGGTCGGCATAAGCAAAGCTCACCGAGATTGCGCTCACGCTCTTATCGTTCGCATGAATCGGCGCAATTCGAATATCCCGATTCCGCATTCCCTGGACGACGTCTTCCATCGGGATCCGCGTGCGATCGCTCTTGTACAGATCGAGGTCAGGCCGTTGGATCATCTCCGCCAGCGACGTCCGGCTCAGCACCGTAGTGAGGGCATGCTGGACTTGCTCCGCGAGCGCGGTCTCCGTCATCCCGTCCGGCCGATCGACCCGCAGCACCGCTGTCGAGACATACTTGTCCGGGACGCGGTACGCCCATCCGCCCGCGATAGCCGCTCCGAGCAACCCGCACGCCGTCAATACCGTCGCGAAATTCCACTTCAATCTCATCTTCAAGCCTCCCCGCGCCACGTCCCACCAGTCCCGCCAACCTGGACCCACATCCTCCAACAGCGCCGCGAATTCCTTGCCGTATCGCTTCCGCCACGTCGACGGGTAGCACCGGATCGCCCACCGAATCCTTGGAGTCATGCGTGTTTCAGCCTCCGCTGCGCGGTCTTCACGATCGCGTCCAGCGCACTCACCTGTTCCTCCAGGAGTTTGCGGCCCGACGCCGTAATCGCGTACGGCTGCCGCCGGTCCTCCGACGGGACCGGCCGGATCCACCCGCGCTCCTCCAGGCGCGTAATCGCGCCGTAGAGCGTCCCCGGACCCAGCCGCGTCCCCGCGAACCGTTCGATATCTTCCATCATGGCGTAGCCGTGTTTATCGCCTTCGGCCAGACTGGCCAGCACAAGCAGTGTCGGATCGGACATTTGTTACGTCTCGCGTAATAGCGTACGACGTACTACCAGATCTGTCAATACGTTCTCGATCGCACGCCTTCCTCTGCGGCAATGGCCGCCGTCGCCATAAAATCGGAAGGCAGGCCTTCCCGCTTTGACACCCGACCCGCAATTTCACGCTTCCATCCTCGATCAGGTTCAGAACGCCGTCATCGGCACCGATCCCGAAGGCCGCATCGTCTATTGGAACCGCGCCGCCGAGGCCGTCTACCAGTGGACCGCCGCGGAAGTGCTCGGGCGCAGCATCGTCGAAGTCACCGTCCCGTCCGAGAACCGCGACATCGCCCGGCAGATCATGGAAGGCTTTGCGACCGCCGGTTACTGGCAGGGCGAATTCCGCGTGCGCCGTAAAGACGGGTCGACCTTCCCGGCGTTCGTGACCGATTCCGTCGTCCGAGGTCCCGACGGCGCCGTCGTGGGCTACGTCGGGATCACCGCCGATCTCTCGGCGCAGAAGGCCGCCGAGGAGAAATACCGCCGCGTCATCGACACCGCCGGGGAAGGCATCTGCATGATCGATGCCGCCGGCCGCGCGGAGTTCGTCAACAGCCGCATGGCCGAGATGCTCGGATATGACTTCGCCGAGACGCAGTCCGTCGATTCCCGCGACCTCCTGTTTGACGAGGATCGCGCCGCCGCGCGCGTCCTGTTCGAGCGCCGCCGCGAAGTCGAGCTCCGCCTTCGCCGCCGCGACGGCACTGCGCTCTGGAGTCGAATCTCGGCCAGCCCCGTCCGCGGCGCGGGCGGTTCGCTGTGGATGGTCACCGATATCAGCGATCGCATCGCGGGAGAGCAGAAGCTCCGCTTGCTCGCGGAGGCGAACATCATCGGTGTCCTGACGGCCGATCCCGAGAGGATTCTCGACGCGAACTCGATCTTCCTCGATATGGTCGGCTATACCCGCGAGGATCTCGAGGCCGGGCGCGTCCGGTGGCCGGAAATGACGCCTCCCGAATACGAGCCACTCGACCGTCGCGCCGTCGCCGAGCTGCTCGACCGCGGCGCCTGCCGGCCGTTCGAGAAGGAGTATTTCCGTAAGGACGGCAGTCGCGTACCCGTGCTGATCGGCGGCGCGCGAGTGAGCGACAAACCGAACTGGCTCTGCTTCGTCCTCGACCTCACCGAGCGCAACCGCGCGGAGGAAGCGCTCCGCGTGGTGCGCCATATGGAAAGCGTCGGCTTCCTCGCCGCGGGCGTGGCGCACAATCTGAATAACCTGCTGGTTGCCGTGATCGGCAGTGCCAGCCTGCTCATCGATTCCAACCTGTCGCCCAGCGATCAGCAGCTCGCCGACGACATCCTCAAGAGCGGCGAGCGCGCCGCCGACCTCACCCGCCAGTTGCTCGCCTATGCGGGCAAGGGCGGTTACATGGTGCAGCCGGTCGCGATCTCTTCTGTCATCGAAGGCCTGGCCTCCGTATTTCGCGCCTCCGTCCCGAAGGCGATCGACCTGCGTTACCACCTCGCGCCCGCGGTGCCCGCGATTCAGGCCGACGAGGGGCATCTCCGCCAGATCGTCACCGATCTCGTGATCAACGCCTCCGAAGCCATCGGCGGCGCCGCCGGGACAATCGACATCTCCACGCGTCTCATGGGAGTCAACGGCGACCGCCGCCGCATCGCCAACGGATTCGGCGAATTGCTCCCCGGCCGCTACATCGTCATCGAGGTGGCGGACACCGGCGCCGGGATGGACGAGCACACGCGCGCCCGCCTCTTCGATCCCTTTTTCACCACCAAGTTCACCGGCCGCGGCCTCGGACTCGCCGCCGTAGCCGGCATCGTGCGCAGCCATCGCGGCGCGATCGAGGTGGCCAGCGAGCCCGGCAAAGGCGCCACCTTCCGCGTCTATCTCCCCGCGTGAAACTGTTACCATTGGCGGTGCATGAAACTCACCTTCTGGGGCGCGGCGGGTGCGGTCACCGGCTCCATGCACCTGGTCGAAACCGGCGATAAGCGAATCCTCCTCGACTGCGGCTTGAATCAGGGCCGCCGCCGCGACGCCGACGCGAAGAATCGCCATCTGCCGTTCGCCGGCTCCTCCATCGACGCCGTGATTCTCTCCCACGCCCACATCGACCACAGCGGCAACCTGCCTTCGCTCGTGAAGAGCGGGTTCGCCGGGCCGATCTACACCACGCCGGCGACGATCGATCTCTGCAATTGGATGCTCCGCGACACCGCCCACATCCATGAGAAGGACGCCGAGTTCATGAATCTGCGGCTGGAGCGCCGCCGCAATCATTCCGCGGACGAAGGTCCGATCGAACCCCTGTATACGATGGCCGACGCCGAGGCCACGCTGCCGCTATTCCACCCCGTCGGTTACCACACGCCGCAGACCGTCACGCCCTGTCTCTCGTACGAGAGTTTCGACGCCGGTCATATTCTCGGCTCGTCCTTCGTCGTACTACGCGAGGCGGGGAAGCAACCCCTGCGTCTCGGTTTCTCCGGCGACGTCGGCCGTCCCAACCTGCCCATCATTCGCGATCCCGAAACGATGCCGGCGGTCGATTACCTCATCCTCGAAAGCACCTACGGCGGACGGCTGCACAAGCACGTCGAGCACGTCGAGAACAAGCTCGAAGCTATTGTGAAGCGGACCGCGGCGCGCGGCGGACGTATCATCGTGCCGGCGTTCGCCGTCGGCCGGACGCAGCAACTCGTCGTCCTGCTGCATCAGCTCGCCAACGAGAAACGCATCCCCAATATTCCGATCTACGTCGATAGCCCGCTCGCCGTGAACGTCACCGACGTGCACCGCGCGCATCCCGAATGCTTCGACGAAGAGACTCGCGCCTACATCAATAATCACGAGGATCCCTTCGGGTTCAAGCGCCTGCAATACATTCGCGAGGCGTCCGAATCGAAGAAGCTGAACGACCTGCACGGCCCGTTTGTGGTCATCTCCGCCTCGGGAATGTGCGAGCAAGGGCGCATCCTGCACCACCTCCGGAACAACATCGAGGACCCGCGCAACACCGTCCTGATCACCGGCTTCCAGGCTGCCGACACCCTCGGACGCAAGCTGGTGGAGAAGTGGCCGGAGATCAAAATCTTCGGCGAGCCCCTGCGCGTCCGCGCCGAGATCCAGAGCCTCGACGAACTCAGCGGGCATGCGGATCAGGGCGAATTGTTGGAATGGATACGCCCGCTGGCGGGCTCGCTGCGCAAGGTATTTCTCGTCCACGGCGAGCCCGAGCAGTCCGCCGTACTGGCTAAACTCCTGAAATCACAGTACAATCTGGAAGCAGTCGTCCCTGTACCCGGCCAGGCGTTCGATCTTTCCTCGTAACCGGAAAGCCATCAGCCTACATCTATAGGGTAAGAAGTGTCACAAGGAGTATTCGAGACGTGAGCCCCACACCGACTTTTCAACCGCAGGAGCCGCAGCGCTCCGGCCTGCTGACGGCGCTGGTCGCCGGCGCCCTGATCGCCCTCGTCGCCGCCAACATTTACCTGTACGTGCAGGTCGACCATATGCGCACCGACCTGGCCTCCGTGCAGGAGAAGCTGACCACCCAGCTCAGCAATCTGCGCGACACCGCCAATGTCAACACCGAGGCTCAGAAGCGTCACATCGAATCGTTGAAGGAAGAGTTGGAAGCCGCACGCAATCAGGCGCGGAGCTCCGCCGGACAGGTGAAGTCCGAGTTGCTCGCCAATGCCGACCGCCTCAAGAAGCAGATTGAGGAAGAGCAGGCTAAGAGCATGCAGGCGGTCAGCACCGAAATCAGCGGCGTGAAGAGCGACGTGGCCCAGGTCGCCACCAAGGCCGACGCCAAGATCGCGGATGTGTCCACCGAAGTCGGCAACGTGAAGAGCGCGCAATCGCAGACCGCCGCCGAACTGCAGAAGACCATCACCGATCTGAAATCGGTGAAGGGCGATCTCGGCGTGCAGAGCGGCCTCGTCGCCACCAACGGCACGGAGTTGCAGGCGCTCAAGATGCGCGGCGAGCGCAATTACTTCGACATCAAGCTCGCCAAGACCAAGCAGCCGCAGCGCGTCGGCGATATCACGCTGCTGCTCAAGAACACCGACCCGAAGAAGAACAAGTACACCGTCCAGGTGATGGCGGACGATAAGCTCACCGAAAAGAAAGACAAGAACATCAACGAGCCTGTCCAGTTCTACACCACGAAGGGCGGCCGCATCCCGTACGAGATCGTGATCAACAAGGTCGACAAGAACATGATCGTGGGCTACCTCGCGACGCCGAAGGTCGAAGCGACGCGGTAGCGCGGATGCAACGGCACGGCTCGACGCTGTGCCCTCATTCATCACGAGTCTTCGCCACCACCCGGCGATTTCAGTTAAGCTAAGCGTCAAATGAGATTTCTCGCTCTGCTTCTCGGGGTTGCCGGGTTCGCGTTGGCACAGAACCCGTCCGCCAGCGTCGTCGGACGCATTACCGACCCGGCCGGGGCCGTCGTGCCGGGTGTCACCGTCAAAATCACCAACCTGGACACCAACCTCGCGCAACAGGTGTCGTCGAACGAGGTCGGCGACTTCACGGTGCCTTACCTGAATCCGGGGCGGTACACGCTCGACGCGACGACCGCGGGGTTCAAGAGCTTCCGGCAGTCGGAGTTCACGCTGGCGGTCGAGCAGACGCTGCGCATCGATATCGCGCTGACGATCGGCGCGGCCAGCGAGGCGATCGAGGTGAAGGACTCGCCGCCGGTGCTGAACACGGAGAACTCCGCGCGGGGCGAGGTGACGACCCACGACGAGATCGCCGAGATGCCGCTCGACGGGCGGAACTTTTCGGACCTGGCGCTGCTCACGGGCGGCGTGATTCCGAAGGCCGATGGCGGCGACGGGCAGTACGCGGTGAACGGCGCGCGCTCGGACAATATCGCGTTCCTGGTCGACGGCGTGAATAATACGCAGCGCCGGAATACCGGTCCGGTGATGCAGTTGCCGCTCGAAGGCGTGCAGGAATTCAAAATGATGACGTCGGGGTACTCGGCGGAGTACGGCCGGTACGCGGGCGGTGTGCTGACGGTGGTGACGAAGAGCGGGACCAACCGGCTGCGCGGCACGATCACCGAGTTTATGCGCAATGACGCGTTCGACGCCACGGGCTATTTCGACGTGACGAAGTCGAAGCTGCGGCGCAATCAGTTCGGCGCGACCGTTTCGGGGCCGGTAGTGCTGCCGGGCCTGTACAAGGGGCAGAACCGGACATTCTTCATGTTTACGTGGGAGTCGCTGCGAGTGGTCGACGGGAAGACGCAGCGCGGGATCGTGCCGTGGCCGGAGATGCTGAAGGGCGACTTCACGCGCGCGGTGGATGCGCTCGGCAAGCCGCTGAAGATTACGGATACGCTGGCGAAGGCGCCGTTCCCGAACAATCAGATTCCGCAGTCGCGGATCGACCCGGTCAGTTTGAAAATGGCGGCGTTCTTCCCGCAGCCGAACCTCGTCGGCGGGGCGAACAATTTCATCTCCCAGGGCAACAGCACGACAACGACCGACAATTTCGGACTGAAGATCGACCATCAATTGTCGGACAAGGACCGGATTACGGTGAACGGGTACTGGCGTCCGAACGCGTCGTGGGACCCGATCGTGAGCGGGCGCTCTCCGCTGCCGATGTTCGGGCTCGTGAACGATAACTCGGATGTGCTGGCGTATGCGCGCTGGCTGCGGACGATCTCGCCCACGATGTATCTGGACGCCACGGCGTCGTTCTCCCGGAAGACCAACAATCAGCGGTGGCCGAACGGCGGGCAGCAGGATTGGGCCGCGGTGACCGGTTTTACCGGAGGCACGACGAATCCGATCGCGTCGGGACCGCCGCAGTTCGAAGCGGTCGGGTACATCATCCTGGGACCGGCGTACGACTATCCGAAGATCTGGAGCTTCAACAACTATCAGTACACGGCGAACCTGACGTGGATCCACGGCAAGCACACGCTGAAGCTGGGAGCCGATTACCTGCGGATGCAGTATTTCTCGCGGCAGTACGGCGACACGCGCGGGCGGTTGCAGTTCAACGGGCGGTTCACGGGCGAGACGTTCGCGGACATGATCCTGGGATGGCCGAGCAGCTCGCGGCGGCAGTTGGATGCGGGCGGACCGTACCACCTGGTGTCGAACTATGCCGGGTACGCGCAGGACGATTTCAAAGTGACGCCGAGCCTGACGCTGAATATCGGGGTGCGGTACGAGCTGATGAAGCCGCCGAAGGAGAAGTACGGCGCGCTGGCGATGTTCATGCCGGAGCTGGGCAAGATCGTAGTCGCGGGCCGCGGCACGCTCTCCGACTTCGACGCGCGGATGGCGCTGATCGGGGCGAATAACGCGGTCATGGCGAAGGACGTCGGGCTGCCGGACACGATCGTGAAGGGGAACTACTTGAATTTCGCGCCGCGGTTCGGGTTCGCGTGGCGCATGTTCGGGAACTCGAAGACCGTGCTGCGCGGCGGCTACGGGATCTTCTACGGCAGCAGCTCGATTTACCGCATGGACGAGTACAACGACACGTACCCATTCTCGGTGACGCAGACGTTTTCGGTGAGCGGGTCGAACCCGTTGCTGGTGACGGCGTCGAATCCCTTCCCGGGATCGCGGCAATCGATCAGCGGCGTCACCAGCGCGTACGGACAGCAGACGTCGCAGCCGGCGCCGCAATATTTGCAGTCGTGGAACATGACGATTGAGCGCGAGTTCTTGAATGGGACGGTGCTGGAAGTGGCGTACTCGGGGTCGAAGGGGACGCACCTGCAGCGGCGGTACGACATCAATCAGAACTATCGCGATCAGGCGCTGAGCGCGCTGCGTCCGTACCCGGCGTTCAGCTCGATCCAGATCATTTCGGACGGGTCGAACTCCAGCTACAACGCCGGGCAGTTGACAATCCGGCGGCGGTTCAGCAAGCAGCTCTTCGTGCGCGCGTCGTACACGTTCGCGAAGTCGCTCGACGAGAGCTCGGGGACGGGCGGGACGCTGCAGTACAACTTCCCGCTGGCGCAGGACTCGCGGAATCTGCGGCTGGAGCGCGGGCGGTCGGACTTCGACATCGGGCACCAGGGAGCGGTCAGCTTCATGTGGACGCCGAAGCTCGGGCATTCCGTGTTCCTGCGCGACTGGCAGCTTTCCGGGACGGCGACGTTGTACACCGGGCCTCCGTTCTCGCCGAAGATGGGCACGTTCGACTATACGAACGGCGGCGCGAGCCGGCCGGACCGGATCGCCAAGGGGACGCTCGACAATCCGACCGTGGACCAGTGGTTCGACCGGACGGCATTCCCGGCGGTGCCGCTGGGCTCGTTCCGCTTCGGGACGTCGGGACGGAATATTCTCGACGGTCCGGGGACGGTGGCGATCAATACGGCCGTGTCGCGGCGAATCCGCTTCGCGGAGACGCGGGCGCTGCAGATTCGCGCGGAGATGTTCAATCTGCCGAATCATCCCAACTTCAATCTGCCTGAGAATCGCGTCGATATCATCAGCGGCGGAACGATCAGCCGCGCGAAGAATATGCGGTCGATTCAGTTGGGGGCGAGGCTGGAGTTCTGAGAAGCGGGCATTAACCGCGGAGACGCGGAGAACGCGGAGAAAACGCGGAGAAGACGAAGCCAAAGGCGAGCGCAGAGGGAGCAGAGAGTCTCCTTCTGCGCTCGAGTTGTTTAGCCTTGTAGCGCGGCTAACGACTGCTGAATGCTCGGGGTGGCCCCGGCTTCGATGTCGCGGCGGCGGATTTGGTGGAACTTGGTGAGGATTGTGTTTGCCTGCGAGAGAGCGGCGACTCGCTCGGCGAAGGCTGCGATCGACGGTCCCGGGACTGCGTAGAGCGCGACGTCGGGCGTGAGGACGTCGAGGTAGGCTCGGGCTCCGCAACAGCCGAGACTGAGGGCGGAGCGTCCGCTGTTGCGGGCCTGCGGGACCACGGCGCAGGCGGGGCGTCCCATGGCGGGCGGGAGTCCGCCTTCGAGCTGCTGCGAGGCTTCCGAGAGGATCAGCGTCTGGTCGGCCCGGACGAATAGCATCACGACATCGGGTGCGGCCGGGGCGTCCGCGAGCGGTCCGTAGATCACGAAGCGCGACTTGTTTTCGAGGACCGGGATGGCGGCGATGTCTTCGGGCCGGACGTAGGTGAGGTCGGCGAAGACCTTGAGGGCATCGCCGAGGTCGGTGGCGGCGCCGGGACTCATCTCGAGGCCGTGGGTGTATTGGCCGATGGCGCACCGTTCATGGTCGGCGGCCGAGGTGGCGAAGGTGCGCGCGGCAGCCTCCTGCCAGAAGCGGCAACCGGCCGGGATCGGACCGGTCCACTGGTCGACGCCCTTCGGCAGTTCGTTGGCGAAGCAGATGGCGATCGGGGGCTGGGTCAGGTTGAGCGCGCGCGTCAAGGTCGCGGCAATGTCGGAGTGCATCCCTCTAGGTTAGAACGCGGAGGACGCGAGAGTCGCGATGTAGCGGCGGATATCGGCCGGCCACTTCGCGATCAGCGCGTCGAAGCGGGGCCGATCCGCGGCGTACAGGGCGCGCGTGGTCTCCTCGTAATTCGGGAGATCGCCGGCGAGCGCGGTCAACACGCGGCTGAGCGCGTCCTGTGCGCGGCGGCGGCGCTGCTGCTCCGGCTCGCTCTTGCGGGCTTCGTCGACGAGGCGGCGTAAGGCGGCGGAGGCGCCGCTCGGCTGGTCCTCCAGCCACTCCCAGTGGCGCGGCAGGAGCGAGACTTCCCGCGACACGACGCCGAGTTTCGGCCGGCCGGGTCCGGGCGCCGCGGCCGGAGGCAGAGCGCGTTCCAGCACGTCCTCCAGACGGCCGCGCAAGTCGAAATCGACTTGGCGCCCGGTTTCATCGTCGAAGACCAACGGAGGATGTCCGGGGTGCGCCTGCGTCCAGGTCTTGAGCTTGGGCAGGAGAATCGGGAGCGGACCGGCGGCGATCCGGCGCGAGCCGTCGAACGCGGTGTAGGCGCGGGTGGGTTCCATTCCCCAATTTTACCCGGCTAATATTCACTTGTCAATTTTTACCGGGTAAAATGTGGGCCGCGGAATACCAGCGGTGGAACTCCGGCTTCAGGACCGGATCGATCAGCCGCTTGGCTTCGTCGTCGGGGATGCGGTTGAAGATGACGAGGTAGCGGAACTCCGGGTTGCCGGTCAGCGGACCGGAGGCCGCGACGTCCTTCGGCAGTGTGGCCGGCGCGGATCGCAGGAGAACGAAGGGGTGGACGCCCATATCGTCTGGCGTCTTGGGGTCGGCGGCGTGGAGACGCTTGTACTCTTCGCCGACGCCCTTCGGTCCCGTCCAGGTCATGGCGTCGACGGTGTTGCGGTGGGCGGTGACGGTCGGGTCCTCGGAGGCGATGCGGAGGGCCTCCTCGCGCGAGGTATTCATGACGAAGATGCCGCTGATAGTGGTGGGAGTGTCGCCGAAGGGGCCGGCGCCGACCAGGACTCCGCGGTCGGCCATGCCCTGGATGTTGGCCATGTGGGCGGCGAGGATCCGGTCCATTTCCTCTTTGGGGACGGCCTTGCGGTCGGGCGCGGGGCGCAGGAAAACGATCTGATAGGTGGCGGTGGATTGCGCGGCCAGCGGCAGCGCCAGCGCGGCGGCGAGGAGAAGGCGTTTGAGTATCACACTCCTCATACCGCGCGGGCGCGAATTCCTTTACAGCGTTCTGGCGTGCATTTTGTCGACCGAGAAATCGGCGTTGACGCCGTGGCAGACGTCGCAAGACTCGCCAAACTGCGGGCTGGTATTGACGCTGGTATGAGCGGCGGTCGATTTCTGCGTGTGGCACGCGGTGCACGCGGCGGTCATCGGACCCATCGGCGAATACCACGCCTGCGGGTTGATGACGTTGACGCGGCCGTCCGGCACGGGGAGTTCCTGCGAGTTGTTGATGTGGCACTTGGCGCAATCGCGCAGATCGCCGGGGAAGCGGACGTCGCTGAAATCGTTCTTACTCCCGCCGAAGCCGTAGACGATGAACGGCGTCAACTGGCCGCCGGCCGCGGACGCCTCGCCCTGGTGGATGCGGTGGACCAGCACCGGGAAGTCGATCGAGGTCGGCGGGCCGGCGCTGGCGGGGCGCACCGGGACGTCGGTGGCGGTTGGGTTGTGGCACAGGATGCAGTACTGCGTCTGATTGCGGATGCCGCCGTGCGCCGACAGCTTGTAGTGGCACTGATTGCAGTTGGCAGTCGAGGTCTCGACGGCATGCGGGACGACGGGCGAGCCGTCGACGGAGAAGTCGCGGACGACGTTATCACCGGCGTCGCGCACGGTCTGCTGCGTCACCGTTCCAGGCAGGAGGGTGACGTTGCGATAGCCTTCGATGCCGATCGTATACGTGCCCGTGGCGCCGGCGGGGACGGGCGCCTTGAACGTGTAAGTGAACGCGCCGTTCGTGCCCGTGGCGGCGCGGGCGCTCTCGGAGACTGTGGTCTGGTAGTCGGACGTGGGACCGCCCATCACGAGATTGAGGGTCGCGAAGTCGGCGGCATTGAGCGGATTGCCGGCCTTGTCCTTGAGCGTGAAGGTGACGGTCGGCGACTGGCCCGCGCGTCCGTTGGCGACTCCGGTGAGCGAGAAGACGACGCCGGGGAGGCCCGGGGCGAGTGTCGGGATGATGTGGGCGCCGACGATCGACGCGTCGAACGGAAGTTCGCCTTCCGGAAAGTGACAGGTGGCGCACTGATTGTCGCTGATCTGCGGACCGCCGGCGTGATTCTCGCCGGTCGCGAAGTTCACGTTGTTGTGGCAGGCGCCGCAGGCGGCGCGGGTCGGATGGGTGAGCCACCAGTTGCCCTGCACGGGCGCGGGATTCGTCGCGGACGTCGTGGTCATGCTGCCGGCGGGAGCGGTTCCGCCCTGCGGTTGCGCGCCCTGCTCGTGGCACATCTGACAATTGCGCGGGTCGGCGGGGAACACGACGTCGGAGAAATCGTTGACGGCGTTGCCGAAGCCGATGATCTGATACGGCTTCTTGGGCAGCGACGCGCCCATGTGAATCGAGTGGATGAGTTGCTTGAAGTCGATGGAGTTGCCGGTGTCGGGATCGACGGTGGTGGCGCCGTTGCCGCCGGGGTTGTGGCAGAGGACGCAGAGCGCGACCTCGCGGCGCGCGCCGCCGTGGGCCTGGAGCGGGTCGTGGCACTTGTTGCAAGTCTGGGTGTGGACGACGTCGTGGATCGCGGCGGGTGCGGCGCCCGAGCGCGTGAAGTTCACGACGGTGTTCGCGGCATTCGTGCCGAGGTCGAACTCGGTGAGGTTGCGCGTGGCGTAGATGCCGACGGCGACGGTCGCGGCGGGGTCGAGATTGGCAGGGGCTTTGGCGGCGAAGGTGTACGTGTACGAGCCGTCGGCGGTTGAGGTGCGGACGCCGCCGGTGTCGGTGCCCGGCTGGCGAACTGCTCCCGAGACGAGGCCGGTGGCAGCGCGTTGCGTGATCGGAATGTAGTCGGTTCCGCCCACGGGGATGTAGGACGCGACAAAGCTTGGGGCGATCGCGCCAGGTGTGTTGACGCCCGCGATGTCGAGCGGCAAACCTTGCGGGTCGGCGAGAGTGAACTGAATCGTGATTGTGCCGTCGGCGGCGACGGTCGCGCCGGTAATCTTGACGACGAGGCCGGGGCGCACGAAGTTGACGACGCGCGGGTCGGCGAAGAACGCTTTGTCCTGTCGCGTGAAGGTGTGACGATCGGGGCTGCTGAACAGGGCGGCCGCGGACAGAAGGATCAGACTCAACGTACGGCGCATGGTGTTCCCCTCGGGTGCCCTCATTATAAGGACTGCAGGGAAAAGAAGATGTCTAGAATTGACCACGTGTGGCAATTCACATGCAACTCGAAGCAGTGTCGCGCCCAACTTCAAGAGGAGATGACGATATGCGAAAACTACTCACCACTTGTGTACTGTTCGGGACGTTGTCGGGGCTGGGACTGGCTGCCACATGGAACGGAACGCTGCTGGATGCGACCTGCTCGAATCGCCACCACGGCGCGAAGGCATGCGACGCGAGACCTTCGACGACGGCTTTTCTGCTCGACGTCAACGGCAAGAGATACGCTCTCGATACGAAGAGTAACGACGAGGCCAGATCGGTGATGAAGGCGCGGGCGGATAAAGCGACCAATCCGGAGGCGACCAAAGCGACGCCGGTGAACGCGACGATCACCGGTCGCATCAAGAGCAACGGTCACATTCGGGCGCAGACGATCGAAGTGCAGTAGGAGCGCTTACGCGGACGGTTGGGTGGAGTTGCGCTTCACCCAACCGTATGCCGCCACGGAGTTGCGCCAAAAATACTTCTCCGCGATGGCGCGGCCCTTTGCCGTGAAGTATTCCCGAACCACTTTGAGGACCGCGGGGTACGGCGCCCACGTGTCGCTGTTGGGCCAATCGCTGCCGTAGACGAGGCGGTCCTCTCCGAATAACCCGAACAGGTTGTCGAGGCGATCGCGGTAGAACGCGAGCTCCTCAGGCACACGGCCGTCGACGCGGCGTAGGACGGACGACACCTTCACGTAGACGTGGGGTCTGGGCGCGAGCTCGCGGAGAGACTGAGCCGCCGCGACCGGGTCCATCTGCGGGACGTGGTCGAGGACCACGCGCAGAGTCGGAACGCGGTCGGTCAGCAGGAGGACGGTCTCCATCAGCTTCGGCGTGGGGTTCGCGGTGTCGAGGGTGAGGCCGGCGTCGGCGATGGCGCGGATGCCTTCGACAAACGCGGGGTTCGCCATTTCGTCGCGGAGATCGCGGCCCCAGAGATTGCCGTAACGGACGCCGCGGAAGAGCGGGTTGCGGCGGAAGCGGTCGAGCTGACGGCGGAAGTCCGGGGCCGCGGGCTCGAGGTGGCCGATCGTGCCGACAATCATCTCGTCCTTGGCCGCGATGTCGAGGACCCACTGCGTGTCCTCGATGAGCGGGCTCGCCTCGACCTCGATCGCGCCGACGATGCCGAGCGGCCCGGCGAGTTCGCGATAGCGCGGTGGGAGCGCGGGCTTGTAGAGCGTGGCGTTGTCCTTGGGCGGCCACGGCACTCCGCCGGGGCGCGCCGTGTCGAATAAGTGGATGTGGGTATCGATGATCGGGATCGGCGGCTGCGCAGCCGCGGCGAGGGGAAGCGCGAGGAGGGTGCGACGGGTCATCGTTTCTCCGTGATCTGGCGGAAGACTCGCAGGAGGTTGCCGCCGAGGAATTTGGCGATGCGCGCGTCGGACCAGCCGCGCCGGCGCATCGCCTCCGCGAGCAGCGGAAGGTCGCGAACGTCGCGCATCGGGCGTGGGAGCGGCGGACCGCCATCGAAATCGCTGCCGAGCGAGACGTGGTCCTCGCCCACGATGGCGATGGCGCGCTCGACGACGGCGACCCAATCGTCGACCGAGATGCGGATGTCGTCGGGGATGGCAGCGGGGACCATCGGGAACTGCGGCGCGACGAGGCGGTCGATCTCGGCGAGAGGGAGCGGGCCGCGAGCGGCGATGGCCGAGGTGTCCCAGAACGGCTTGCCGGCGTGGTCGCGGACCCATTCGAAGGCGCGACGATTGTGGAATTCGTTGCCCAGCTGGAAGCCGAAGAGACCGCCCTTGGCCGCGAGTTTCCGCATTAGGTCCTCGGGCATGTTGCGCGGAATGTCGTTGACCGTGCGGAGGCCGTGGTGGGTGGCGATGACGGGGTCTGACGAGACGTCGATGGCCTGAGCGATGGCTTCGTCGGAGGCGTGCGACACGTTAATCACCATGCCGAGGCGGTTCATCTCGTGGATGAAGGCGCGGCCGCGGTCGTTGAGCCCGTGCCATTTCGGAGTGGAGCAACAGGAGTCCGCGTAGTTGCTGGTCCAGTTGTGCGCGGAGAGCTGGACGGAGCGCAGTCCGAGACGGTGCATCTGGCGAAGGACGGCGAGGTCGCCGTCGAGATCGAAGCTGCCCTCGATGTCGAGGACGGCGGCGATCTTGCCGGTGCGACGGATGCGGTCGATGTCGGTGGCGTTGCGGGCGAGCTCGATGGTGGCGGAGTTGCGGTCGATCTGGTCGAGGGCGCAATCGAGCATGCGGAGCGCCTGCTTGGTTTCGAGGCGCGCGGGGTAGTAGTCCTCGGTGACGAAGATGGAGAAGAAGAGCGCGCCGAGGCCGCCTTCGCGGGCGCGGGCGAGGTCGAACTGGCCGTCCGGCTTGCGCGCGCCGACGTCGCCGCCGTGATAGAAGATGCGGTCGACGGCGTGGACGTGACCGTCGAAGACAAACGGCTGCGCGGCCAGCGTGGCGGCTCCGAAGAGGATCGAATACACTAAGTGGCGCATGGCGAATCCGAAGATCGCGGCCGTGGTGACGAGCTATTACAAGTACTCGCACGCGCAGCACATCGTGGACCGATTTCTGGACGGCTACGGCTGGAACGGCGCCCACCATTATCCACCCATGGACCTCGTGTCGCTCTACGTGGACCAGGTTGGCGCGAATGACCTGAGCCGGGAGCGCGCGACGCGGCATCCGGGGATGAAGATTTATCCGACGATCGCGGAGGCGCTGACTCTCGGCGGCGGGAAACTGGCGGTCGACGGCGTGGTGCTGGTGGGCGAGCACGGGAACTATCCGCGCAACGAGAAGGGACAGACGAAGTACCCGCGGTGGGAGTTCTTCCAGCAGATCGTCGAGGTGTTTCGCGCGAGCGGGCGCGGCGTGCCGGTGTTCAACGACAAGCATCTCTCGTGGAATTGGGAGTGGGCGCGGAAGATGTACGACACGGCGCGGGAGATGAAATTTCCGCTAATGGCGGGGTCGAGTTTGCCGGTGACGTGGCGGACACCGTCGGTCGAGATGCCGCTGGGGGCGCGGATTTCCGAGGCGCTGTGCGTTTGTTACGGTGGGGTCGACAGCTACGACTTCCACGGACTGGAGACGATTCAGTGCATGGTGGAGCGGCGTCGTGGCGGCGAGTCGGGGGTGAAATGGATTCAGGCGTATCGCGGGGACAAGTTCTGGTCGGCGCTGGCGGAGGGGGTGTGGCCGCGCGCGTTGATGGACGCGGCGCTCTGCCGGAGTCATACGCTGACCACGGCCGGGTTTCCGACCGTCGACGAGATGCGGCGGCTGGTGCGCGATCCGGTGGCGTACCGGTACGAGCACGCGGACGGGCTCAAGGGCACGATGCTGCTGATGAACGGACTGCTGCGCGATTTCAACTTCGCGGCGTTTGTGAATGGCGCGCGTGAACCGTGGTCGACGCAGATGTACTTGCCGATGCCGGATGGACGCACCACGTTGGCGAGCTTCTTCAGCCCGCTCAATCACGGGATGGAGCAGATGTTCCTCACGGGGAAAGCGGCTTGGCCGATCGAACGCACACTGCTGACGACGGGGCTGACGGCGGCGGGGATGGAGAGCCTGTATCGCGGGCAGACGCGGTTCGAAACCCCGCACCTGGCGATTCGGTACGAGTCGAAAGAGTCGACCTTCTGGAGGACGTAGACGATGCTGAATCGCAGACACTTCTTGCAGGCGACAACGGCAGCGGCGGCGCTGGCACAGACGGGGACAAAGCGGATCGCGATCGTGACGGACGCGTACCCGCGCGTTGCCGATCGATTCCTGATCGGCTATCCGTGGGCCGGCTCGTGGCGAAAGCCCGTGCAGGTGGTCGCGATGTACGGCGGGGGCGAGCAGGCGGCGGCGCGGGCGAAGGAGCACGGGTTCCGCGTGTACCCGACCGTCGCGGAGACCCTGCGGTGCGGCGGCGCGAAGTTGGCGGTGGATGGTGTGGTGGTGGTGGGCGGCGGACTGGCGTCGTGCATCGAAGTTTTCGAGACGGACGGACGCGCCGTGCCCGTGTTTGTCGACGGCCCGCTGACGCAGCGCGTCAAGGCTCCGGTGTTGGCGGGGTCCGCGCTGCCGGTGACGTGGCGGCTGCCGTCGATCGAGTTGCCGATGGGAAGCGAGATCGAGGCGGCGGTGATGGTCGGGGTCGGAGGGCGGGACTTCGATGCGATCGAAGCGATACAGTGCATGGTTGAGCGGCGCCGCGGGAACGAGACGGGCGTGAAGGCGGTGCAGCGGATTGCGGGCGACGCCGTGTGGAAGGCGGATTATCCGCGGGAGTTGCTGGCGGCGGCGCTATCGCGCAGCGATACGCCGATGGGCCTGACGGTGACGGACGGGCGGACGCAGGACCTGATGAAGTCGGGCGAGCTGGAACGGTTGGCGAAGACGCCGTCGGCGTACCGGGTCGAGTACCGGGATGGCTTGGTGGCGACGGTGCTGATGCTCGACGGCGCGGTGAAGGACTTCAATTTCGCGGCGCGTGTGAAGGGCGGCAAGGTGTGGTCGACGCAATTTCTGGTGACGCCAGAGCCTGAGGCGACGTACGCCGCGTGTCTGGCAGAGAAGGCCGCGCGAATGTTCGAGACGGGAATCGCGCCGTGGCCGGTCGAGCGGACGGTGCTGACGTCGGCGGTGCTGGCGGGGTCGGGCGCGGCGGTGTCGTATAAGGCGCCGCGGGAGTCGCAGTTCGCGAACGCTTAGAGCGACTCCCCGTGTGCCACCTGGCCGCGGAGGAGAAATGTCGACGGGAATGCCCCGCGGCCGCAGAGTTTGAACGAACCGAAATCCTTGTACCACTCGGTCTCTGGGACTTCGGGTTGAGACGCCATCCAGAGGCGGAGCTGATTCAGGTCGGCCAAGCTTATGGCTCGGTCTTTCATCCGATCAACCAGATGTTGCCGCACGGCCGCAGGCAAACGACCCCAGGTCGCAATCCTGGGCATCAGCCCCCGAACACCATGTGTCCGAGTTCATCGCCTAGACGGCGTGCTTCGTCCGGATCGGCGGTGTTGCGAAAGCGTCCTGCCAAGTCGAAGAACTCCTTCTCCTTGCGATTCTGAGCCTCGATCCCGTTCTCGATCAGCTCGACAAGTATCCGATTTGAAGAAACGCGGCGCCGTTTCGCCAACCCGCGCACATGGGCGGCAACGTTGGCCGGCAGACTCACGCTCTGCCGCACTGCTCGCTTTCCACTCGCCATAGAACCATTATGCACCACTTTGGTGCGACGTTACGCTTGCGCCAGGAGTCGCAGCTCGTCTTCCATCTCGTAGATTTTGTCTTCGATGGGACGGGTTGGGGTTCCGGCGGCCTTCGCGTCGTCGAGCTTTTTGCGGGCTCCGGCGATGCGCTTTTGCAGCGCCACGACTTTCGGGTTTGGCTTCGCCGGGGCGGCGGCCGGCGCGGGGGCGGCCTTCGCAGGGGCCTTCTTGGCCTTCGGCTTGGCGCCGGATTTGAAGCGGAACGCGGTCACGTTCGCCGGCGGCTTGAGTTGCCCGCCGAAATCCGTCTTGTACTCCTCGGCGATATGGGCCGCTTCGGAAAGCAACTCGCGGAAGCGCGCTTCCATGGCCTGGCGGGCTTGGGTGCGCAGGTTCTCGCCCTGCTGCTTCCACTTCTGATAGTCCGAGATAATGTCGGTCATAAGATCCACATGATAGCCTGTGTCACGTGCCTCGGGACTGGACTTCCTACGACTCTGCGGCCGCGACTCACGACCGGCTCGGTGTGCCGGCGCTGTTCGAGCGGCCGGCGCGCGAACTGGCGGCGCGCATGAACTTCGCGGCGGCGCGCGCGGCGCTCGACGTCGGGACCGGGTCGGGGATCATCGCGTCGCAGGCCGTCGGCGTGTGTCCGCTCGTGGTTGCCATCGACCCCTCGGTCGAGATGGTGAGGACGGCGCGCCGCAACGGGATTGCGAATGTGGCGGCCGCGGTGGCTCCCGGCCTTCCCTTCCGCGACGGCGCGTTCGACCGTGTCACGTCCGGATTCGTATTGAGCCACGTTCCCGATTACCGGGCTGCGTTGGCGGACATGGTCCGGGTGGTCGAGCGTGGAGGACTGGTCGGCGCTACGGCCTGGGGACCGCTTCGTACGCCGTATCGCGATACTTGGGACGCGATCGTTGAGCGCTTCGTCGATGCGGCGGCGGTGCGGGCGGCGAACACGCGGTTCATTCCCTGGGAGGAATGGCTCGGCGATCCGGAGCATCTGCGCGAGGCGCTGGTTGGCGGTGGGCTCGCGGACGTCCGGGTGGACTCGGTCGAGTGTCCGGTGCACATCACGATCGACGCGTTTCTGGCGATTCGCGAGAACTCCGGGACGGCGCGCTTCTTGCGGACGCAGGTCGATGACGATGGGTGGGAGCGATTTCGGGCGATGTGCCAGGAAGACTTTCACGCGCGCTTTCGCGACCCGATCGACCACGCGCGCGTGGCACTGGTGGGGGTGGGACGGCGATGAATCGACGAACATTCCTGCGTACGGCGGGCGCGGCCGCGGCGCCGATGGTGGTCCGGGCGGCGTCTCGACTGCCGAACATCGTGTACATCCTCGCGGACGATCTCGGATGGGGCGATCTGCGATGCTACAACGCGGCGTCGCGGATTCCGACGCCGAATCTGGATCGATTGGCGCGGCAGGGCGTGCGGTTCACCGACATGCACTCGCCCTCGGCGGTGTGTACGCCGACGCGGTACGGGATTCTGACGGGTCGTTACTGCTGGCGTTCGGCGCTGAAGAAGGGAGTGCTGCAAGGGTATTCGCCGAGTCTGATCGAAGAGGGCCGGCCGACGGTCGCGTCGTTTCTGCGGGCGGCGGGGTATCGGACCACGGGTGTGGGGAAGTGGCATCTCGGACTCGGGTCGGCGGCGCGGACGGATTTCGGGGCGCCGCTGCGGCCGGGTCCGGTGGATAAGGGCTTCGAGTATTACTACGGGATTCCGGCGTCGCTGGACATGCCGCCGTATCTGTACTTCGAGAACGATCGCGTGGTGGAGGCCGCGACGGCGGAGACGCCGGGGAACGGCGGCCCCGATCCGAGCGGTCCGTACTGGCGCGGCGGCGCGATCGCGCCCGGATTGCGGATCGAGGACGTGCTGCCGACGTTGACGCGGAAGTCCGTGGAGTGCGTGCGGTCGGCAGGGCGGGCGAAGGCGCCGTTCTTCCATTACTTTGCGATGACGGGGCCGCATACGCCGTGGATGCCGACGGCGGCATTTCGCGGGAAGTCGGCGGCGGGCGAGTACGGCGACTTCGTCGTGCAGGTGGACGATGCGGTCGGGCAGGTGCTGCGGGCGGTGGAGGAGAGCGGGCAGGCCGGGCAGACACTGGTGATGTTCGCGAGCGACAACGGCGCGCGATGGACGCCGGAGATGATCGCGAAGTGGGGGCATCGCGCGAACGCGGACTGGCGCGGGATGAAGGCGGACATCTGGGACGGCGGCCATCGCATTCCGTTCCTGGCGCGATGGCCCGGACGGATTCGCGCGGGGAGCAGCACGGGCGAACTCGGGTGCCTGACGGATTTGTTCGCGACGGTCGCGGGCGTGGTCGGGCGCGGGCTGCCGAGTGACGCGGCGGAGGACAGCTTCGACTTGTTGCCGCTGATGACGGGGAAGGCCGCGCGGTCGCCGCGGGAGGCTGTCGTGCACCACTCGTCGGAGGGCCATTTCTCGATCCGCGATCGGGAGTGGAAGCTGGTGATCGGCCACGGGTCGGGTGGGTTCACGAAGCCCGTGGAGGTTGCGGGCGGGGCTCCGGGCGAGTTGTACGATATGCGGACGGACCCGGGCGAGACTCGCGACTTGTACACCGAGCGGCCGGACGTCGTCGCCCGGCTGACGGCGTTGCTGGAGCGATGGCGGTCGTCGGGGCGGAGCCGGGTGGGGTGAAGTTGGGCGGAAACGTTCCGTCTGTCCCCGGTTTATAAGGCGCGGAAGAAGGCTAGGGATCTGGTGGCGCAGGTGGTCCAGCGGAAATTCGCGGCTTGGCGGCGGCCTCGCTGCGTGAGGTCTTTGCGCAGAGTTTCCGACGTCAGGACTCGTAGGAGCGCCTCTCGCAGTTCTGCGACGCTTCTCGGATCGATCAGCACGGCGGCGTCTCCGGCGACTTCGGGGAGGGAGCTTACGTTCGACGTGATGACCGGGACTCCGGCGGCCATAGCCTGCACCACTGGAAAGCCGAAACCCTCGTACAGGGACGGGTACGCGAAGACAGTCGCTGCGGCGGTCAGGGGGACGAGGTCCGCCTCGGGGATGTAGCCCAGCCGGCGGGCTCGCGACACCTTCGCCTGGGTGGCGTCGGAGGCCCAGCCCATCGGGCCGGCGATTACGAGGTCGTGTGACTCGCGAACGTCTGCCGGAAGCGCCTCGTACGCGTCGACCAGGGTGTCGAGGTTCTTCCGGGGCTCGATCGTTCCGATATACAGGACGTACGGCTTGCGGAGGCCGTACCTCTCGCGGACGTCGCCGGCGGGTGGATCGAAGAACGCGTCGGCGACCCCTGAGTGGATGACAGTGATCTTCTCAGGATCGAGTTGGAGGACGCGGACGGCGTCGTCCTTGGTGCACTGCGAGACGGCGATGAGCCGGTCGGCGCGGCGGGCGAGGTCGGCGAAACCGGCCTCGGCGCGTTTGTTCGACGCGGGATGCAGTTCGGGCATCGTCCACGCCGTCATGTCGTGGATCGTCGCGGTCAGGCGGCAGCGGCGCGGCGGATTTCGTGCGAGGACCGTCGCGTGAAACACGTCGGCGCCGTGCGTGGCCCAGTCGAGCGCAGGGAGCGGTGTGTAGTTCGAGAGCGCGAGCGTCGCGAGGCCGGAGATGGTGCGCAGGCGGCCGGCGATCGACGTCTCGTGGTCGAGGGCGCCGAGGTGCGGCAGATGGGGAAACGTGCGGATGGTGTCGCGGCCGGCCTGGCGGCGCAAGTGGGTGATCCAGTAGTAGAGATAATTCTTGACGCCGGCGCTGCGGACCAGCAGCGGCGTGGCGTCAATCGCGATGTTCACGTGTTATACTCCGAGTTTATGGCATTGCTCGTCGCCCGGCATCATCGGCATCACCATCACGCCATCGTGCGACGGGCGGTGTACTAATCGCAATCACACCGAAATGAGAAAGGTCGCCCGCCGCAGTTTCGGCGGGCTTTTTTTTTGCGCTCAAGATGAACCTGGATTTTGCGAAAGCCGATGGTCTGATCACCGCCGTGATTCAGGACGCCGCCTCGGGCCGCGTCCTGATGGTCGGGTACATGAACGAGGAGGCCTTCCGCCACACGGTGGATACGGGCTTCGCCACCTTCTATAGCCGGTCGCGGCAGAAGCTCTGGCTGAAGGGCGAAAGCTCGGGCCACCGTCTGCTGGTGCGGGAAATCTCGACCGATTGCGACCTCGACGCGGTGCTGGTCAAGGTCGAGGCGATCGGGCCGGGCGTCTGCCATGAAGGTTATGAAAGCTGCTTCTTCCGGCGCCTCGAAGACGGCGAGTGGAAGGTGGTCGACCGGCGCGCGTACGATCCCAAGGCCGTCTACGGAGACAAGCAATGAAGCTCAAACTCGGGATTCCTAAGGGCAGCCTCGAGAACGCCACCGTCGATCTCTTCCGGCGCGCGGGGTTCACGATCACGACCAGCAGCCGCTCCTACTTTCCGGGCATCGACGACCCGGAGATCGAGTGCATGCTGATCCGCGCGCAGGAGATGGCGCGGTACGTGGAGGACGGGATTCTGGACGCGGGCCTGACGGGGCGCGACTGGATCGAGGAGAATGAGGCGGACGTCGTCGCGGTGGCCGACCTCATCTACGCGAAGCAGAGCTTCGGGAAAGTGCGGTGGGTGCTGGCGGTGCCGGAATCGTCGCCGTTCCAGTCGGCGCGCGACCTCGATGGGAAAATCGTCGCGACGGAACTGGTGGCGACCACGAAGCGGTACTTCGAGCGTCACGGGGTCAAACCGAAGGTGGAGTTCAGTTGGGGCGCGACCGAGGTGAAGCCTCCCGTGCTGGCGGATGCGATCGTCGAGGTGACGGAGACGGGGTCGTCGCTGCGCGCCAATAAGCTCAAGATTATCGACACGGTGCTCGAGTCCAATACGCAGTTGATCGCGAACCACGCGGCGTGGGACGACGAGGCGAAGCGGCGTAAGCTGCAGGACATCAAGATGTTGCTCGAAGGCGCGATCAACGCGCTGGGCAAGGTCGGGCTGATGCTGAACGTGCACAAGGACAACCTGAAGGGCGTGCTCGGCGTGCTGCCGGCGCTGAAGCGTCCGACCATCTCCAATCTCAGCGACGATGAGTGGCTGGCGGTCAACACGATCCTCGACGAATCGACGGTGCGGGACATCATCCCGCGATTGAAGGAAGCGGGCGCACAAGGAATCGTCGAATACCCGCTGAACAAGATCGTCCTGTGATCCGGATAATTGACAGCAAGGATGCGGGGCGGCTGCTGAAGCGCCGCGCCGCGCGCTTCGGCGAGGCCGAGGCCATCGTGCGTCCGATTCTGGACGCGGTCCGCGAGCGCGGCGACCGCGCGCTGATGGAGTACGCGCGGCAGTTCGACGGGCTCACGCGGAAGTCTGTGCGCGTGCCGGAGCGGGAGTTGGCGGCCGCGCCGCTGTCGGCGGAGTTCCGCGCGGCGGTCGAGACGGCGGCCGCGAATATCCGGCGATACGCGGAATTGCAGATGCCGCGGGAGTGGACGAAGCCGGTGGCGGGCGCGCGGCTCGGACAACTGGTGCGGCCGCTCGACACGGTGGCGGCGTATATCCCGTCGGGCCGGTACCCGCTGCCGTCGACGATCCTGATGACGGTCGTGCCGGCGCAAGTGGCGGGGGTGCCGAATATCTGTATCGCGTCGCCGAAGCCGGTGGCGGAGGTGTTCGGGACGGCGGCGATGCTCGGCGTGACGAACGTGTTCCAGATGGGCGGCGCGCAGGCGATCGCGGCGTTCGCCTACGGAACGCGGACGGTGCCGCGCGCGGACCGCATCGTCGGGCCCGGGAATATTTATGTGGCCGCAGCGAAGAAACTGCTGGCGGGCGAGGTCGGGATCGACTTCGTCGCGGGGCCGACGGAGATCCTGATCATCTCGGCGGACGGCGACCCGCGGCATCTCGCGGCCGATATGCTGGCGCAGGCCGAGCACGACGTGGATGCGTCGGCAGTGCTGCTGACGACGTCGAAGCGACTGGCGGCGGCGGTCGTGCGCGAGGTGGAGCGGCAACTCGCGACCCTGTCGACAGCGGCCGTGGCGCGCGCGTCGATCGCGCGCAACTCGGCGATCGTGATCGTGCGGAGTTTGGACGAGGCGGTCGAACTCTCGAATCGCTTCGCGCCGGAGCACTTGAGTCTTCCCGATCGTTCGCTGCTGCCGGGGATTCGGCACGCGGGAAGCGTGTTCGTGGGACCGTACAGTCCCGAAGCGGCGGGCGATTATGCGAGCGGCCCGAATCACGTGCTTCCAACGTCGGGAGCGGCGCGGGTGCGCGGCGGACTCTCGGTGACGGACTTCGTGAAGGTGATCTCGGTGCAGGAACTGACGGAGAGGTCGTTGCGGGCGCTGGCGCCGGCGATCACGACGCTGGCGCGGGCGGAGGGGTTGGAGGCGCATGCGCGGTCGGTGGAGGTGAGGAGTAGATGATACTTGCGGTGGGCACTAACCGCGGAGGCGCGGAGAACGCGGGGGAAACGCGGAGAAGACCTTCTGCCCTTTCTCCGCGTGATCTCCGCGAACTCCGCGTCTCCGCGGTGAAGGGGATGTTATGAGACTTCCCAAGGGCGCTATTCGGCCTCGACCCGCCGTCGCCGCGATGGCTCCTTACTCGCCTCCTACGGGGGGCCGGTCGGGGAAGTTGCGCCTCGACTTCAATGAGAATACCGTCGGGTGCTCCCCCAAGGTGATCGAGGCGATCAAGGATTCGCTCGATCCGGCCGCGCTTGCGGTGTACCCGGAGTATGGCGAGGCGAAGGCGGCCGTCGCGGAGTACTTTCACGTTGCTCCGGAGCAGTTGCTCTTTACGAACGGGACCGACGAGGCGATTCAGGTCGTCATCAACACGTACGTCGACGATGGGCAGGAGGTGGTGCTGCTCAAGCCGTCGTACGCGATGTACCGGTTCTACTCCGAAGTCGCCGGCGCGAAGATCACCGAGGTCGAATATCCGCAGCCGGGGATGGAGTTCCCACTGCAAGCGCTGCTCGATGCGATCACGCCCGAGACTCGCGCGGTGCTGCTGGCGAATCCCAATAATCCGACGGGGACTGGTGTGGGACTGCTCGGCATCGAGCGCATTCTGCACCGCGCGCGCAAGGCCGTGGTGCTGGTCGACGAGGCATATTACGAATTCTCCGGTGTGACTGCGATCACCGAGATCGAGCGCGTGCCGAACCTGATCGTGTGCCGCACATTTTCGAAGGTGTTCGGAATGGCGGCCATGCGGCTGGGCTGCCTGTTCTCGCACCCCGCGAACATCGCGTTTATGCACAAGGCGCAATCGCCGTACAGCGTGAACGCACTGGCGGTGCGGGCGGCGCAGGCCGCGGTCGCCGACCGGCAATACATCGAGACGTACGTCGCGGAGGTGCTGGCGGCGCGCGAGCTCCTGTGCGTCGGGCTGGAGAAACTCGGCATCACCTACGTGCCGAGCTCCGGGAATTTCGTGCTCGGCCATTTCGGGAAGCGCGCGATCGAAGTGCGCGACGCGCTGCGTGGACGCGCCATCCTGGTGCGCGACCGGAGCTATGAGGCTCCGGGGTGCGTGCGGATCACGGTCGGGACGCGCGAGCAGACGCGCGCGCTGCTGGCCGCGCTCGAGGAAATCTGGAATCAATGACCAAACCGGTACTCGTATTCGACATGGACGGCGTCCTCGTAGACGTCACCGAATCCTATCGCGAAACCATCGCTCAGACGGTCCAACACTTCACGGGCGAGACCGTCTCCCACGAAAAGATTCAGGAGTTCAAGAATCAGGGAGGCTGGAACGACGATTGGAAACTGTCGCACCACATCGTCACGCAGGCGGGGAAAGACGTCCCGTTCGAGTATGTGAAGGAGCATTTTCAGAAGCTGTTCCGCGGCGGCCTGATGGAGCGCGAGAAGTGGATCGCCAAGCCGGGCACGCTGGAGCGGCTGGCGGAGCAGTTCCAACTCGCCATTTTTACCGGGCGTCCGCGTGAGGAAGCGCAGCTCACGCTCGACCGTTTCTCCGCCGGCGTGACGTTCGATCCTATCATCGGGATGTACGACGTCACCGTGCACAAGCCGCATCCCGAGGGCTTGCTGAAGATCGACAATCGCGCGTTCTACGTCGGCGACACGGTGGACGATGCGCGCGCGGCGAAGGCGGCGAAGACGCCGTTCATCGGGATCGCGGGACCGTCGAACCCGCTCTACATCGACCTCGTATTCCTGTTCCAGGAGGAGGGCGCGTACGCCATGATCGACGACATCAACTATCTCGAGGAGGTCTTCCAAGGGTGAGGACTGCGACGATCCAGCGCGATACGAAAGAGACGCGCATCCATGGCTCGCTGAAGATCGAAGGGCGCGGCCGGTACGACGTCTCGACCGGCATCCGGTTCTTCGACCACATGCTGGAGCTGTTCACGAAACACGGCGGCTTCGATCTCAAACTGCGGGCCGATGGCGACCTGGATGTGGACCAGCACCACACCGTCGAGGACGTCGGCATCGTGCTCGGACAGTTGTTCGCGAAGGCGCTCGGCGATCGGAAAGGGATCAATCGCGCAGGGTATTTCGTGCTGCCGATGGACGAGACGCTGGCGGTGGTCGCCGTCGATATCGGCGGCCGTCCAGCGCTCGTCTACAAGGACCGCGTCAAGGTGCGGCTCGTCGGCGATCTCCAGACGGAACTGGTGGAGGACTTCTTCGGAGGCTTCGTCAATCACGCGGGAGCAAATCTGCACGCCAAGGTGCTGTACGGCCGGTCGAACCACCATAAGATCGAAGCGATCTTCAAGTGTTTCGCGCGCGCGATGAAGTTCGCGTGCTCGAAGGATAAGCGCCTGAAGGACGAGTTGCCGTCGACCAAGGGGCTGCTGTGATCGCGGTCTTCGATTACGGGGCGGGGAATTTGCGGTCGGTCGAGAATACGCTGGCCGAGGTCGGGTGCGAGTTCGAGATCGTGCGCGATGCCGCGGGCCTAGGACGTGGGTCGAAGATCATCCTGCCGGGAGTCGGACATTTCGGCCAGATGATGCGCTCGCTGACCGAGGAAGTGAAGACGTCGCTGAAGGATCGGATCGCCGCGGGCGTCCCATTTCTCGGTATCTGTCTCGGGATGCAGGCGCTGTTCCAGGCGAGCGAGGAGGCTCCGGAGGTGGCGGGGTTGGGACTGTTTGAGGGAGTGGTGAAGCGCTTCCCGGCGCACTCGCGGTGTCCGCACATGGGTTGGAACGAACTCGACGTGCGGCCGGGGTCGCGACTGCTGCCGGAGGGGACGCGGCCATTCGTGTACTTCGCGCATAGCTACTATGTGCCCGAGGTTCCGCAGGCGTCGGCCCTGTGCTCGTACGAGGTGGATTACACCGCCGCGTTGGAGGACGGGAACGTGTTCGGCGTCCAGTTCCATCCGGAGAAGTCGGGGCCGGTGGGGCTGGCGATGGTGCGGCGGTTCGCGGAGCTCGCATGCTAGCGAAACGAATCATTCCCTGTCTCGACGTGACCGGCGGACGCGTCGTGAAGGGCGTCCATTTTGTAAACTTGCGCGATGCCGGCGACCCCGTCGAGCTCGCCGATCGCTACAACGCTCAAGGCGCCGATGAGCTGGTGTTTCTCGATATCACCGCCTCCTCCGACGCTCGCGAGATTATGGCGGGAGTAGTGGCGCGGACCGCTCGGAAGGTATTTATCCCGCTGGCAGTCGGCGGCGGGATCCGGTCGGTCGACGATGCCCGGCGGATTTTGCTTTCGGGCGCCGATAAAGTATCTGTGAACACCGCGGCGGTCCGGCGTCCCGAGTTGATCACGGAGCTGTCGCAGGAGTTCGGAGCGCAGGCAGTGGTGCTGGCGATCGATGCGCGGCGGCACGGTCCCGGAGGCTGGCACGTTTACACTCGTGGAGGGCGCGACGACGAAGGCACCGACGCCGTGGCGTGGGCGGCGCGCGGAGAAGAACTGGGCGCGGGCGAAATTCTGCTGACGTCCATGGACACCGACGGCGTACAGACCGGGTTCGACTGCGACCTGACTAAGGCCGTATCGCGCGCCACGAAAGTCCCGGTGATCGCAAGCGGCGGCGCAGGCGAGCCGGAACATTTTGTCCGGGTGCTGACCGATGGCTGCGCGGATGCGGCGCTGGCTGCGTCAATTTTTCACTACGGCACGTACACGGTCGGCCAACTCAAGGAAGAACTCGACCGCCGTGGGATTCCAGTGAGGCCCGCATGATCTTTCCTTGCATCGATCTGATGGACGGCAAGGTCGTCCAACTCGTCCAGGGACGCGAGAAAGCGCTGGAGGGGGATTCGCCGGAGGAAATGCTGCGGAAATTCGCTGCCTTCCCGGAAATCCAGGTGATCGACCTCGACGCGGCGATGGGACGCGGTTCGAACGACGAGCTGGTGCGCCTGCTGGCGTCGAAGGCCGCGACGAGGGTCGGCGGCGGGGTTCGCGACGCGGCGCGGGCGCGCGCGCTGGTGGAGCAGGGCGCCCGGAAAGTGATCGTCGGGACGTCGGCGTTCACTCGCGATGGGATCAACGAGCGCCTGCTGGCCCAGATCGCTGGGGCGGTCGGCCGGGAGCGGGTGCTGGTGGCGGTCGATTCGAAAGGTGGGCGGATTGTCGTAAAAGGTTGGCAGGAGTCCACCGAGTTGACAGCGGAATCCGTCCTGGCCGGGCTGGAACCGTACTGCTCCGGGTTCCTCTGCACTTATGTCGATAAGGAGGGCATGATGCAGGGGACGGACTTAGAGTGGTTCCGGCGTCTGCGCGCAGCTACTTCGTTGGAATTGACGGCAGCCGGGGGAATTACGACACTCGACGATGTCAAAGCGCTACTCGCGATGAATATCCATGCCGCGCTAGGTATGGCTATCTACACCGGTCGGGTGGATCTGGCCGATTTGGCCCGTCTCTTGCAACGTAGCTGATTAGGACGGTACCGGAAGATGCAACTTTCGGCACGAATTCACGTCCAAGTGAGCAGGAGGCAGGATATGAGCACCGCTGCTGATCGGTTGGCCCTTTATGAGGCGATCCTGGCCCTCATCGAGAAGAAGCGCACTGAGACCCACGACGAGTCCATCGGCGTGAACATCGAGCGCGCGATCCTGGACGTCCAAATCCAGGAGATCGAAGGCGAGATTCTCGAGAACCCGGGCGCGTTCGAGCCCTGGTTGCTTCGCCGGCGTCAGACCGACTGACGCCGCGGGGGGAATCCCCCGCCCGATGCTATACTTGGCCGGATATATCCCGTAACATGCGGCTCTATTCGGTCCTCCTGATTTCCACGTTCGTCTCGTTCTCCGTCCATGCGCAGCAAGTGATGCGCGGCAAGGTCGTCACGGCCGACGGCGCGCCTCCGCCGCAGCGTGCTCTGATTGAACGAGTCTGCGCCGGGGGATCTCCGATCCAGGAAGCAGTCGCCGGAAAACAGGGCGAATTCTTCTGGCGGCTGCCCAACATGACCCAAGGCGTGAGCGGGTCGTCGATGCTGGTGCGGTGTTACCTGCGGGCCCGGGTCAAGGACATGATGTCCGACTATCTCGACCTGCAGGATGCGCGGATTTTCGCCAACCTTCAACTGCCGACGATGGTCCTGCGGCGCAGCGGCGATCGCACGGAAGGTCCTAAGCTGTCGCCCGCCGCGCTGAAGGCGTGGGACGCCGCGGTGAAGGCGTATCGGGCGTCGGAATGGCCGGAAGCGGAGCGGCTCGCCCGCGAGGTGGCGCGGATGTCCCCGCAGTTCGCCGCGGCATGGAATGCAGCCGGACTGGCGGCGAACGAGCAGAAGAAGTTCGCCGAGGCTCGCGAGGCTTTTCAGAGGGCAGCCGCCGCCGATCCTGCGACGTTGGCGTACAAGGCGCGTTTGGGGCGCGCGGAGATCTCGCTGCAGCTTTGGGCCGACGCGGCAAAGACTGCCGAGGCGGTGATCCAGGCCGATGAAACCCACCAACTCGCAGAGGCCGAACTGAATCTCGGGATCGCGCGGTACATGCTCAACGACGCGGAGGCGGCGCGCACGCACTGGGAGCGCTACCTGGAGCGGACGCCCGCGGGGACAAATGCCGACCTGGTCCGGATGAAGCTCGACGAGATGCGTCGCGGGGCTACGCGGCCGATCACGACGGAGGAGATTTCGGGAGCGGAGCCGGAGCCCGAATTCACGACCGGAGTCGAGGCGTCGGCGCCGGGAGGACGAAAGGCGCTGGCGGCGATCGCGCATTTATCGTCCGTGCCCGCCCCCGGAGAATTCTTTCTGGAATACTGCCGCGCGATTTCGACGCAGACCTCGCGGATGACGCGGAACGCGATTCCGAAATACGCGCAGGCGCTGACCCAATACGTGGTCAACGTGACCGAGCTGATGGATCTCGGCGAGCGGAAGGGGATGCGCGTCGGCTTCAAACTGAAACTCGCGGACGAGAAGACCGAGCGGGTGCTGGGACTGCTCGGGTGGCGGATTTCGGAGCGCGGCGACCAGCGCATCGTGGAGCCGGGTGATCGCGCGATCGACGGCGCGCGGCAGATCATTCCACGGGTGCTCGGGATCGACGAGTTGGCGATGAAGCAGTCGCTGGAATTGGGCGGCACGTTCGAGTTCGCGGTGGAGTCGGAGACGGCGGAGGTTACGGGCGGCGCGGCCTGGAACGGCGAGTTGCGCGTGTTTCCGACGCTGCCGGGTGGGATCGCGGAGGCGTTCGTGCGCGACCCCAAGCTGGCGCGGACGTACGCGGGGCTGGCGTCGATGCCGCACGAACTGGCGGCGGCGATGGTCAAGAATTCCGGGCTGCACGCGCTGACGCTGCAGCACGCGCCGCTGTGGTTGTACGGCGACACGTTCCGTCTGGCGCAGGGCGGGTCCGCTGCCGTGCCGGGGGGATCGGGCGCGGGAGCGATCTGGGCGAAGCTTGCGGGCGTGAATCCGAGCGACGCGCCGAAATTCTTCGCGTCGCTACTGACGGTCGATCACGGACGGCTGGCGGCGTTCTACGCGGCGGTGGCGCGCGGCGATGAGGCGCACCAGCGATTCTTCACGGCGAGCCTCGGAGCGGCGCAGCGCGCGTACACGTGGTATCGCGATTCGGACGAACTGCGGGACGGCGTCGGCAACGTGCCGGCGGGATGGCAGGCGCGCGTCTTTCGGGAGTTGCCGCTCGATGGGCGGACCGGCGATGTGTGGTCTGGGGATTTGGAGGCGGAGCTCGCGATCGCGGAATTGGGCCGCAAGCGCGGGCGTCCGGTGGACGCCGAGTCGGCGCGGCTGCTCGTGCGGAACTTCGCCGAATGGCGGATGCTGTGGCCCTATTTCGAGAAACTCCCGGCGCTCGGAGCGGCGGAGTTTCAAGCGCTCGAGCGGTTCAACGCGGAGACGGCGAGCCGTGCGCGCGGACCTCGTGAAGCGACGATGGCGCAGTGGCATTCCGTGGCCGCGCTGCTCGTGCTCGGACGGCAGGCGGGGTCATTGGACGATGCGGCGGCGGCGCGGGCCTTCGGCGCTTTGTGCCGGACCGGCGATGGCTTGCAGGTGGTGCGCGAGATTGCGGGCGGGTCCGGCGATCTCGACGAGGCGGTGGCGAGCGGGCTGCTGCGGCTGACGGGCGCGCGGCGCGCGGCGTTCGACGCGATCCGCGAACTGCAAGGCGCGCCGCGATTGTCGGGGGAAGCGGCGAGAGGGCTCGCCTTGGCGGGCGCGGTCTACGGCGCGATGCTCGACCCCAACGGCCTCCTGGTCAACGAGGATCACGGACTGCTGCGCAAGCATGTGTTTGTGCCGGGGACGGCGTTGTTCGCGCCGGCGTCGGTGGCGGGAGCGCACTTCACCGGCGGGTTCGTGGGGTTCGAGGATGTCTCGCGCCATCTGGCGAGCGCGGGCCGCGGTGCGCCGGCGGCGGAGTCGAAGCCCGCCGCGAAAGCGGATGGACCCTCGGATGCGCCCGAGACCTTGTTCCGGGCAAGCGGACGGCTGGTGGAGATCAACGCGACCGTCACGGATGACAAGGGAAAGCTGCTCGACGGACTGCGCGCGGAGCACTTCGCAGTCGTCGATCGCGGGACACCGGTGACGGTGACGGCGTTCGAGAATGGCGCCGCGCCGCTTTCGTGCGTGCTGCTGCTGGACACCTCGCAGAGTATGGACGCGGCGATCGCGGCGTTGAAGGCGGCGGCGATGCGGTTGATCGCGGGACTGCGCACCGGCGACTCGATCGCGGTCTACGCCTTGAACGGAGGCTTCACGGAACTGCAGCCGTTCACGACCGATAAGGTGGCGGCGACACGCGCGGTCCTCGGCGCCGAACTCGGCGAACTGACGGCGCTCTACGACGGTCTGGTGCGCGTGAATCGCGATCTGGCGGGGCGAACTGGGAAGAAGGTGATCGTCGTCCTCACCGATGGCGAGGACACGGCGAGCACGCTTTCGGCGGAGACCGCCGTGTTGCGCGCGAAGACCTCGGGCGTCCCGATCTATACGGTGGCGCAGGGCCACGCGGTCGGAAACGCGGCGCTGCTGAAGGAGCTGCGCGATATGTCGCAGGCGACGGGCGGGAAGGCGTTCGCGATTCGCACGGCGGCGGAGATCGGACCGGTGTTCGACGGCGTGCTCGAGGATCTGCTGCACGGGTACCTGCTGGCATTCGTGCCGGCGGGGGGCGAGGACCGGTCGTGGCGGCGGATCGAGGTGAGGCTGCGAAGGCCGGGCAAGGTTCGGGCGCGCGAAGGCTACTTCCCGGAGTAATACGAAGTTGCAGAACTTCGTGTTTACCGCGGGGCCGGGCTGAAGCCCGGCGCAGGATGAATCCTGCCCCACGTGGGGCAGACTCCAGTCTGCGCGGGACTTCAGTCCCGCTTGCGCGGCTTTCGGTAATGAACCTCGGAACGCGCCGCCAGCATACAATGGGGCGATGAAACGCCTCCCCGTCGCCGGGTTCCTTTTCGCCGCGCTGGCCATCGCCGCCGATACGCCGCGGACTACGCCGGGAGGAGCCACCTTCACGACTCCTGAGGATTGGGCGGTGCGGACCGCCGGCGCGATGGTCGTGGTCGACGCTCCCGAGAAGGATTCGCACGTCGCGATCGTCGACGTGCCGCAAGCGGCGGATGCGGCGGCTGCCGTTGCGGCTGCGTGGACCGTGTACCACCCCGACTCCAAGCGTCCGGTGAAGCTCTCGACGCCGAGCGCTCCCCGCAACGGCTGGGAGGAGCGCCGGCAGTTCGACTACGAGACGTCGCCGAACGAGCGGGCCGTGGTGCAGGCGCGCGCGCAGCGGGCCGGCAAGGCGTGGACGGTCGTCATCCTCGACGGGACCGAGCCTACGTTCGAGAAACGCGGGTCGCAATTCAATCTCATCGTCGCGAGTCTGCGGCCGAAGGGGTATCAGCGTGAGCTGTTCACGGGGCGCAAGGCGCTCTCGTTGAACGCCGAGCGCATCGCCCAGATCAAGGAGTTCGTCCAAAGCTCGATGCAGAAGTTCGGGATCCCGGGCGCGTCGATCGCGCTGGTCGACGGCGGGAAGGTGGTGTTCGAAGGCGGCTTCGGCGTGAAGGAACTCGGGAAGCCGGAGAAGGTCGACGAGAACACGCTGTTCATGGCCGCGTCGAACACCAAAGGGATGACGACGCTGCTGTTGGCGATGCTCGCCGACGAAAAGAAGCTGCGGTGGGATCAGCCCGTGACGGAGCTCTATCCGGCGTTCAAACTCGGCGACGCGAACACGACGAAGCAGGTGTTGATGGAGCACCTGATCTGCGCGTGTACGGGTTTGCCGCGACAGGATCTGGAGTGGATCTTCGAGTTCCGCAACGCGACGGCGTCTTCATCGCTGGCGCTGCTCGGGACGATGCAGCCCACCAGCAAGTTCGGCGAGGTATTCCAGTACAGCAACCTGATGGCGGCAGCCGCGGGGTACATCGGAGCGCACCTGTACGACCCCAAGCGCGAACTCGGCGCCGCGTACGACGAGGCGATGGAGAAGAAGATCTTCGGACCGCTCGGAATGCGCGCGACGACGTTCGATTACGCGAAGGCTCTGAGAGGGAATCACGCGGAGCCGCATGGCGACGATGTCAACGGGAAGCCCGCGCCGGCGTCGATGGCATTCAACTATTCGATCGCGGCGCACCGCCCGGCGGGCGGCGTGTGGACGTCGTCGCATGACCTGGTGCGGTATGTGCAACTGGAGCTGTCGAAGGGCATCGGGCCGGACGGCAAGCGTTTGGTCTCGGAGGAGAATCTGCTGATGCGACGCAAGCCGCAGGTCCCGACGGGTGAGGATCAGTTCTACGGAATGGGGCTGATGCTCGACCGCGAGTGGGGCGTCGACATCGTGCACCACGGCGGGAGCATGGCGGGGTACAAGAGCGACCTGATGCTGCTGCCCGACTACGGCGTGGGCGCCGTGATCCTGACCAACTCGGACAACGGTGGGATGCTGCTGCACCCGCTGATGCGGCGTCTGGTCGAGGTGCTGTTCGACGGTCGGCCGGAGGCTGTGGGCGATGTCGACGTGCAGGCGGCGCGGCACAAGGCGGCGATCGCGAAGGATCGGGAGCGGCTGGTGGTCCCGGCCGCGCCGGCTGAGGTCGCGAAGTTGGCGGCGCGATACACGAACGCGGCTTTGGGCGGGCTGACGGTCGTGAAGCAGAACGGCGCGACGGTGTTCGATTTCGGCGAGTGGAAGAGCGCGGTCGCGACGCGTAAAAACGACGATGGGACGATCTCCTTCCTCACGATCGACCCGACCAACGACGGCTTCGAATTCGTGGTCGCGGAACGCGACGGGAAACGCGCGCTCGTGATTCGTGATGGACAGCACGAATATGTTTTCACAGAATCGTAGGACGGGTCATACTGCATACATCATGCGGAACTATTGGATGACGATACCGGCGATCGGAGCGCTGTTGCTGGCGGGGTGCGCGCAACAGCCGACCACGCCGGCGGCAGACGCGCCCCGCGCGACGGTGGTGTTCAAAGATGGCAGGCGTCTCAGCGGGATGGTGACGGCGAGTTCGCCGTCGCAGCTTACGTTGACGCCCGACGGCGGCGTGGCGCAGACGATTTCGATGCGCGACGTGCGGCGGGTGGATTACGCCGATGTAGCGGCGGCTGTGCCGCCGGCAACGGCGCCAGGCGCGCCTGCGCCGGAGCCGCTGCCGACGCATGAAGACCACTTGCACGCCATGCCGCAGGACATCCGCAGTTCGACGCTGGTAGTGCCCGCCGGGGCTGACCTGCCGGTGCGGACGGAGGAGATGATCGATTCGGCGGTGGCGGTCGAGGGACAGACGTACGCCGCGGAGATCGCGTCGGACGTGCGGGACCGTGAAGGCTCGGTAGTGATTCCGCGCGGAGCGAACGCGCGAATCATCATCCGGTCTGCGTCGGGCGGCGGCAAGTTCCACGGCGCGGCCGACTTGGTGATGGATCTGGCGTCGGTGTCGGTCGGCGGCAGGCAGTACCGGCTGGACACGGTCGATGTCGTCGAGAAGGGCCACGACAACGTCGGGATTAATAAGCGAACGGGGAAGATCGTGGGTGGCGGCGCGGCGATCGGAGCCATCATCGGCGCGATTGCGGCCGGGGGCCACGGAGCGGCGATGGGCGCTGGAGCCGGCGCCGGCGCGGGCGCGGTCGGGGAAGTGTTGACGAAGGGCGGGTCGATCAAAGTGCCCGCGGAGACGGTGCTGCGGTTCCGGCTGGAGCGGGCGCTGCGGGTGGTGGCGGAGTAGCCGTCAGCGCAGCGAGACCCGCTTTCGGGATGTCGTAAAGCTGGGCTCGGACGGAGAATTTCGAGCTCTCCTGAATGAAGCAACTGTGGGTGCACCAGCAGTTCGCTCCGGGGATTGCGGCAACCTCCGCGCGCATGGCGTCGGAATCGAGGGCGCGGCGGATGTCGAAGTCGTAGTCGTGCAGGTCGCCGACGATGCCGCGCATCTCGCAGGCGCGGAAGCGCCCGTTATGGTCGATGACGATCGACGTTTCGCCGGCCGTGCACGGCATCGGCCAGGCCTTCGGCGATTCGAAGCACTCCTCGTGACGATCGAAGTGAAAGCGGAGATTGCCGAGGTAGTAGAGAGTCGCGAGCTGGCGCGCGCCGATCGGCAGCCGGCGGAATAGCTTCTTCGCGTAGTGGCGGTGGAAGGCCATGACACGGCTGTGCAGGTCCGCGACGGACTCGCGAGTGAAGTCCTTGAGTGTGGGGTCGGGCGCTTCGCCGCGGACCAGCTCGAAATACTGGCCGTCGATATCGACGGATTCCTTCAGCTCGATTCCGAGCGCCACAATCTCCTGATAATTTTCGCGCGTGATGACGGTGAGGACGTTGCGCCGCAGGCGGGCGACGCCGGCGTACCGGCGGGCGGCCTCGCGCATCGTGGCCATGGTGCGGACGTAGTTGTTGGGGACGCCGCGGATGGAGTCGTGCGTGGCGGCAAGGCCGTCGAGCGAGAAGTTGAGATCGATCGCGGTCTCGGGACAGAGCTCGAGCATGCGGTCGACGGTCGGGAAGATTTTGTCGGGGAGCAGACCGTTGGTCGGCAGGTTCACGTTGCGGACGCCGTTGCGGCGGACGAACATGGCGACGATCTCGGCAAGGTCCTCGCGGAGGAACGGCTCGCCGCCGGACAGCCACAGTTTTCTAAAGGGCGGCGCGGTTTCGGCGATTCGGGCGATCTCGGGGGTCGTGAGGTCGTCGCGGCTGTTCAGCTTGTCGAAGTAGAAGCAGGTGCGGCAGAGCGAGTTGCACCGCGAGGTGACGAAGAGGAAGAGCGAGTTGAACTCGCGCGGGCGGACGCGGTCGCCGAGGATGTGGAAGTAGCTCACAGGCCGCTCCACTTGGCGGCGCTGATCGCCTGTCCGACGTGCCGCTGCGTGTGTTCGGCGAGATGGACGAGGAGCCCGATCACGGTGGTGGGGAGGCGGTCTCGCCCGACGGCGCGCGGTTCGGTGAGCGTCGCGGGATCGACCGCGCGGACGATAGCTTCGGCATCGACGAGGGCGCGGTCGAGAAGCGCGAGGAGCTCTTCGCGCGGGATGTCGAGTGCGCGCTTCTCGTCGTCGAGCTCGCGGAGTTGGTCCGCGGTGAGCGCTCCGCCCTGCAGGTACGTGAGCAGGCGTGCGGCACTGCCCGCGATGTGGCGGATGTGGAATCCGACGGAGCCGAAACCGTGCGGGCTGGCCCAGAGCTGGTCGGGTGTGAGTCCCTCGGTGTGCTTCGCCAGGTCCTCGCGCGCGTGTTGAAACGCGTAAAGGACGGGCGCGACGAAGGGGCTGACACCGGAAATTGGGCCTCGCATCCAGGGCTCGGGGAGCATTGCTTCTATTATGCGCGGAAGAGGCCTGCCCAGGAGGGATCGAGCGATTGCCAGCGGCGGACGCTGTTGGCGCTGGTGGGAATCTCGGGTTCGTAGAGGAGGCCGTGACCGCGGGCGCAGAGGAGTTCGGTGCCGTACCAGTCGAGGAGCGTGTGCGAGGCGGAGCCGATGGTGACGGGGCGCACCAGGCGGCGGAGACAGACGGGACAGCGGCCGTGCTGGTCGGCGAGGGTCCAGGTGATAGCGGCGAAAAAGCCGAAGACGAAGAGGGGCGGAGGAAATGCGAGCGCGACGATAGCTATGGTGAGCACAGCCTTCGAGACCAGGTAGGCCGTAGCAGCGGGGCGGGCGGAGATTGGGATTTGCGTGTGAGTGAACGCGAGCCGCGCTGCAACGGCGAGCATCGCGAGGATCAGCATGAGGACCGTATACGAGGTGACGGTCATCTGCGAGAGCGTCGCACATTCGAGACGGCGCGGGGCGTAGACGGGCCAGCGTGCGGGTCGGGTCTCGCCGGGCGGGAGAGTCGCGAGGATGAACCCTCGCCCGCCCGGGGACGGGTCGAGTTCGATGGCGTCGAAGGGCTGCGGGATTTGCCAGTAGCGCCGCTGCACGCGTCCGGTGCCGGGCAGGCCGAGGATCCCGAGGAGACTCGGGGTCGCGAGTGCGACGGACTGGTTGCCGCGATGTTCGATGCGGTAGAAGGCGACGGAGGAGAAGGTCGGGCGCGCGGCGAGGAGGCGGTACTGGTCGAACGTGACGCTGGCCTCGCGCGCGTTTGCACCGGAGGCCGAGACGCTGACGACGCCGGGCCTCAGCCACGTCCAGTGCGGCGCGACGGTCGCCGCGGCAGCGAGGAGCAGAGAGAGCGCGAGCAGGCAGTGGGCGGGACGGCGTTCGGACTGGGGATGATGGCGGCGCATCCAGAGCGCGTCGGGGAACGCGCCGAGGCAAAAGGCGGCGCACTTCGCGGGTTCGGCGGCGGCGATGTGGCGATACTCCGCGTGCCATTCCGCGAGCCACGCGGCGCGCTCGTCGCGCGGCACGAGGAACGCGGCGATCCGGACCAGGACGAAGATCACGGCTGCTCCTCCCGGGCCGGCACGAGGCCGGCGAGGAGCGGGTAGCGTTCGCGCGAAGCCTCGAGTGCGGCGCGGCCCGTGCGGGTCACCTTGTAATACTTGCGTGGCGGCCGGAGCGCCTCGTCAGCGATCGACTGCTTCTCCCATTGCGAGCGGATGAGGTCGTCGCGCTCGAGCCGGCGAAGGGCGGGGTACACGGTGCCGCTCGGCAGCCCCGTCAGTTCCATGACGCTGAAGCCGTAGCCGTCGCCCGCGGCGATCGCGCCGAGGATCATGGCGGCGGTGTGGGAGAGCTTCGGGGCGTCCATGCGGCTCCAGTATACCTATGTAGAATATTACTTGACAAGGGCCCTGGAGAGTAGCATGCTACATAGGGGTGCGGCATGCTCGAACTTCGCGGCGTCGTCAAGCGGTTTCCCGGAGTGCTGGCAGTGAACGGTGTGAGTTTTCAGGCCCGGCCGGGCGAGGTGACCGGGTACCTGGGACCGAATGGATCGGGAAAGTCGACCACGATCAAAATGATCGCGGGACTGCTCGATCCGACGGCCGGCGGGATTCTGTTCAACGGCGAGCCGGTGCGGCGCGACTTGATGGCGCACAAACGGCGCACGGGGTACGTGCCCGAGGAGCCGCACCTGTACACGCACCTGAGCGGCCTCGAATACCTGACGATGATCGGCCAGTTGCGCGAACTGCGGCCGAAACCGACGGCGGAGCGGATCGACGGCCTGCTGCGCCTCTTCGCGCTGCACGGCGACCGTCATGCTCCGCTCTCGTCATACTCGAAAGGGATGCGGCAGAAGGTGCTGCTCTCGGCGGCGCTGCTGCACAATCCCGATCTGCTTCTGCTCGACGAGCCATTCTCCGGACTCGACGTCGGGACGGCGCTGGTGATGCGGAGTCTGATCCAGGAACTGGCGGGGCGCGGCAAGGTCGTGCTATTCAGCTCGCACGAACTCGAGACGGTCGAGCGGGTCTCGACGCGGGTGGTGATTCTGCATCGCGGCAAAGTGGTGGCGGACGACTCGATCGCGCGCCTGCGGACGCTGATGTCGCTGCCGACGCTCGAAGAAATCTTCGCGCAACTGGCAATGGAGCAGGACACGGCGGCCGTGTCGCGCGAGATCGCCGATCTGATTCTGGGGTGAGCCATGTCGCAATTTCGCGTGCTCTACCGGCAATTCCTGTTCCGTCTCGCGGATATCGAGGCGCTCTCCTCGCACGCGCAGGGAGACGTGCAGAAGCTCTTGGGGCAATTCGCCTCGCTGCTGATCGTGCTGAGCATGCTGCTCGCGATCGTCGCGCTGACGATGAGCGGGGCGCGCGCTGGGGATCCGGGCACACTGCTGCTCATGGTCGTCAAGGAGCAATTCCTGATCTCGACGACGATGCTCGCAGTCGGGTTATTCGCGGTGCTGTGTTGGGACTCGACGTTTCCCGACCGTCGCGATGTCATGGTGCTGTCCCCGCTGCCGGTGCGCGGACGGACGTTGTTCCTGGCGAAGGTCGCGGCTGTCGCGACGGCGCTGGGATTCGTCATCGGACTGCTGCATGTTCTGGCGGGGATCGCGTGGCCATACTCGTTTTCACGGATGGCCGGGGCCCAGAGTATTCCCGCGCTGACGTTCGATGCCGCACGGGCTCCGATGTCGCCTACCGAGATCGAGGCGGATCTCGCGCGTGCCGCCGGACCGCTGCCGGCGGGCGTCGGAATCACGGTCGGGGTGCTGCGGGGCGGCGAGCGGCGCGTGTTCTCGTACGGCGCCGCGCGGCCGGATTCGATTTACGAGATCGGCTCGGTGAGCAAAACGTTCACGTCGCTGATTCTGGCGCGGATGGTCGAACAAGGCGCCGTGCGTCTGGACGAGCCGGTGCGGCTCCTCTTGCCGGAGGGAACCGTAAGGCGTCCGCCCGGCGAGGAGATCACCCTGCTCGATTTGGCGACGCACTATTCGGGGCTGCCGCGAGGGCCGGCAATCCCGAGGGCCGATCCCACAAAACCGCCGACGCCCGAAGACCTCTTCCGGACGATCGCGAAACTCGGCGTGTGGAAAGTGGACGCCGCCCACGGGTTCGAGTACAGCAATTTCGGCGTCGCGCTGCTGGGCCAGGCGCTGGCGCATCGCGCGAGGCGTCCGTATTCGGAGCTCGCGGCGGAGGTCGCGGAGGAACTCGGCCTCCACGACACGGCAATCGACCTGACGGCGGACCAGCAGGCGCGTTACTTGCCCGGGTTCGGCGCGAACGGACGCGTGCCGCCGTACGATCTCGCGGGATTTGCGCCGGCGGGAGGTCTGCGCTCGACGGCGGGAGATCTGTTGACGTATCTCGATGCGCAGTTGCATCCAGAGCGCCGCCCGCGGCTGGCCGAGGCCATTCGGGCCACGCACACCGTGTGGCCGCGGGACGCCGCGCAGGGGATGAAGATGGCGTTGGGATGGATGTACCGCCCGTCGAAGCGCGTGTATCTTCACGATGGCGCGACTCCAGGATTTCTGACCGCGACGCTGTTCAGCGTGGACGGCGACTACGCGGCGGTCGTCCTGCGGAATCACGGACGGGAGGTCGCAATGGCGCCCGATCTCCTGCTCGAACGCATCCGGCAGCGGCTGACCGGTGAGCCGGCGCTGTCGCTGGCGACGGTGGACGTGCCGGCGAGCCGCAACGTGCTGCGATGGTTCGCGGCGTACTGGATCACCATGATTCTCGCGGGCGGGTTCCTCTTCTGCTGCGTGCTCGGAGTGCAGGGGATCGCGGCGCAGGTGCTGCCGCGCGCTCTGTTCCTGCGCGTCTCCGGCGCCTTACAGATGGCGGCGTTCTGCCTATTCGTCGGCGTGTACTTCTTCCAGCCGAAGATGCCAGGATTCGAGTCGTTCACCGACGCGGCGTCGCGCGATGTCATGATGCGCTACCCGACCTGCTGGTTCCTGGGTCTGTTTCATCAGTTGAACGGATCGATGCATCCGGCGCTCGCTCCGCTGGCGCGGCGGGCGTGGATCGGGCCTGCAGTAGCGGTGTCGACGACGGTGGTCGCGTATGGCCTCGCGTACATGCGGACGATTCGGAAGATCGTGGAGCAACCGGATATCGTGCCGTCGACGCGGGGGTGGCGCCTGCCGGCCCTGGGCGGCGGGTCGGCGGCGGCGCTCGCGCATTTCAGCGTGCGATCGCTGGCGCGAAGCCGGCAACACCGCGTGATCCTGGCGTTCTATCTCGGCGTGGGGCTTGCCCTGACGATCTGGCTGGCGAAGATGCCGGTGTCGAAGAGCGCGCCCGCGGAGGCGCAGGCGATCGCGGCCAGCCTGGTGCTGCTGGGGTTCTGGATCTTCGGCGCGCGGGTAGTGTTCGCCCTGCCGCTGGAACTGCGCGCAAACTGGATCTTCCGCGCACTGCCGGTGGTCGCGGGACGGGCAGCGCATGCGGGCCGCCGGCGCGCGCTGATGGCGATCTCGCTGGCGCCGGCGATCGCAATCGCGGCCGCGGTGTTTCTCTCGACGTGGCCCTGGCGGATGGCGGTGGCACATCTCGCGGTGTTGGTGCTGGTCGGCGCCACCATGGTCGAGCTGTGCGCGGCGGGTCCCCAGAAGATCCCGTTCGCCTGTTCGTATTTGCCGGGGAAATCCAACGTCCACATGGGATTTTGGGGCTGCGTGCTGTTCATCGACTTCGGGGTGATTTGGGTTGCACAGGGAGAGTCGCGGATCTTGCAGGACGGGCTGTGGACGGCGGTGATGCTCGGCGTGCTCGCGGCCGTCGCGGCCGGGGCGCGGTGGCTCGGAGAACGGTCGGCGAACGGCGAGTTCGCGGAGTTGCGTTTCGAGGACCTGCCCGGCGACGCGGTCCAGAAGATCGGCATCGGCGCCGCCGGTATATAGTAAGGGCGGCATGATTCGTTTGCTCGTTTTTTGCTTGGCCGCCCTGGCCGCCAGGGCGCAGTCGTTTGAAGCGGCGTCCGTAAAGGTCTCGAAGCCCGATGTCCAGCGCGGGTCGAACGGCGGACCGGGCAGCAAGGACCCGCTCAACTACTACTTCCACTCGGCGACGCTGCAGGACCTGATCGCGATCGGCTACGAGGTGGACTACGCCCAGATCGTGAGCAAGACGCCGCTCGATCGCGACCGGTACGACGTCGACGCGAAACTGCCGGCCGGCGCGTCGAAAGCCGATTTCCGCGCGATGATCCGCGGCTTGCTGGCAGAGCGATTCCACTTCAAAGCGCATACGGACTCCAAGGAGTTTCCGGGGTTCGAAATGATCGTAGCGAAGGGCGGCTCGAAGCTGGGGAAGCAGCCGGCGCAGTCGCCGCAAGGCTTTCCCCAGATGCCGCCGAACGGGCCCGGAATGGCGGCGAACTTCTCGATGAGCGGCGGGTATACGGTGGTGCGGATGCGCGGACAGCAGCAAACGACAACGGACCTCGCGTCGGCGCTGAAGCGCCTGTCGGGGGGTGATCCGACGTCCTTCATCGTGGACAAAACCGGCATCGACGGCAAATTCGATCTAACGCTGGAGTTCGCGCGGGAGCGGCCAGGCGCGCAGGAAGCGCCGCCCGAACCCGCCTCTGCGCCGAGCCTCTTCACCGCCGTGCAGCAGCAGTTGGGCCTCCAATTGATATCGAAGAAGGTCACGATGCCCATCGTTGTGGTGGAGTCCGTGGAACGCGTCCCTACGGAGAACTGATGGAACGGATCGGGATCATCGGGGTAGGACTGCTCGGGTCGGCGATTGCGACGCGGCTGCAGGGGGCGGGGTACTCCGTCCTGGGATTCGATCTTGTGCCGGAGCGGCGGATCGGGACGGCGTCGGCAGACGAGGTCGTGCGCGAGTGCGCGACAGTGCTGTTCTGTTTGCCGACTTCGGACGTCGTCGCGGAGGTCCTGGGCGGACTGCGCGTGCCGAAGGGGCGCGTGCTGATCGACTGCACGACCGGCGAGCCGGAAGCGATGGCGCGGATGGGCGCGGACCAGGCGAAGGCCGGGGTCGACTACCTGGACGCGACGGTGCTCGGGTCGAGCGCGGTGGTGCGGAAGGGTGGCGCGGTGGTGATGGCAGGCGGACGGCGCGAGGTGTTCGACGGCGTGGCGCCGTTGTTCCGGACGTTCGCGGCGCGGTCGTTCTACCTCGGCGGGTACGGGTCGGGCGCGCGGATGAAGCTGGTCGCGAATCTGGCCCTGGGACTGAATCGGGCGGTGCTGGCGGAGGCGCTCGGGTTCGCGCAGCATTACGGGATCTCGCCGACGGATGCGCTCGAGGTGTTGAAGGCCGGAGCCGCGTATTCACGCGTGATGGACGATAAGGGCGAGAAGATGCTGCACCATGACTTCAACGTCGAGGCAAAGCTCTCACAGCATTTGAAGGACGTGCGGCTGATCCTGGCAGCGGCGGCGGCCCACGGCGGGAAGGTTCCCCTGTCGCAGGTCCACCGCGAGCTGCTGGAGCGGCTGGAAGCCGCGGGCTACGGCGAGATGGACAACAGCGCGATCGTGATGGCGTACGAGTAGTCAGGCCGCGGAAAGAGCGCGCCGCGCCTCATCCCAGGCGTCGACGATCACCTTGCGCCCGGCGACGAACTCGCGGAGTTCGCTCGGGCGGATGCCGAGTAGTTGAGTCTCGAAATTGACGCCAAAGTAGCGGCGCGGACCGGCGAGCGCGCGGAAGCCGAAGAGACGCTGGTACGCGCGGCAGTGCTCGACGCGGGGACAGGCGACGAGCCAGCCGGCATCGTACAGGTCGGCAAGCGCGGCCATGTTGGCGACCAACCGGACAAAGGCGGCGCGGCGGGCCTGGGCGGCGAAACAGAGACGGCTCGCCTCGACAAACGCGCCGCGGGCGATGCGCGTAAACGCGGGATGGTCGCCGAACACGTGGCGCGACGGCGCTTCGAACCAATCGAGGTCCGGACGGACGACGCTGACGCGAACGGTGGCGAGCGGCTCGCCGCCGGCGCGGCACAGGAAGCTGAACTGGTTGGGCGCGCCGTCGAACGAATCGCAGAACTCCTCCTCGGGATGGGCCGCGATCGCGCCGGAGCGCCGGTAGCACGCGTAGCGCAGACGATAGACCTGCTGCCGTTCCACCTCGTCTCGCGCGACTACGCAGCGGACTGCTTCGGATGTGGTGCAAGTCATAGTAGTTTCTCCGGGAAAAGCCGGTCTGCGCTAGGGCACGCATGGGGCCGCGGGGATGTCGTTGAAACCACGTAGAGACGGCCACGAAGGTGAACGCAGCGGTTCGCGCTGCGAACGGGAGGGTTCATCTCGGACGTGCAGGTCGATATAATGCGGCCCGGAGCGAATCATGCGAATTCTTCGACCGTTGCTGCCGCTCATCGCCGCCGGCGTCGCGGTGGCGGGCGTGGACCAGAAGCTAGTCGGCACTTGGACGGCGGGCGCGACGACGATCCGGATCGAGGCGAGCGGGCGGTGCAGCGTCGGCGCCGAGGTTGGGAAATGTCAGACGCTGCGCGGCGCGCTGTTCTATCAGGCGCCGAATGGGACGGTGACGACGTACGGATGGAAGGTCGCGGGCGAGGAACTGACGATCACCGGGAACGGGATCAATCAGGTGTTCCAGCGCGGAGAGGCTCCAGCGCCGCCGACGCCTGCTACCGCGACCGCTCCCGCCGTAGCTCCGCCGGGTAGCGCCTCGCGATGGTCGGACGAGACATGGGGCGTATCGTTCGAACTGCCGGCGGGATGGAAGGCTGCCATGCGCGACGGGATCTTGCTACTGGGATCGGACACGGAGCCGGGTCTGATGGTGGTCCGCTTCTCGCCCAAGACCGATCGGGCTGCGCTGACGGCGGGGTACGGCCAGGGGCTGCAGGAGAGCGGTGTGAACCTGATGCCGACCGCGCGCATCGAAGAATTCGCCGCGGGCGCGAATCGCGCGCTGGCCGGAGAGCTCGGCGGTATGGCGCAGAACGGGTCGCGGCTGACGGCGCGGGTCGTCGGTGTGCCGACACCGTTCGGGGACGCAGTCGTGTTTCTTGGGGTCACGACGCCGGAACAGTACGCGAAGTTGAAGCCGCGGGTCGATGCGCTGGCGGCGGGAGCGAGTTTCGCGAAGCCGAAGATCCCCCCGGCCAACGTGACGGTCGCGGGGCAGTATTACTACATCTTCACGTCGACGAGCGGCGGCTCGTATTCACGCGAGGACAGTCTGAGTCTGTGCGCGAACGGGATGTTCCGGCGAAAGGGCGAGATGTCGGGAAGCGGGTCGGCCGGGAGCGCGGTAACGTCGAACGGATATGCCGGGTCGTGGAGCGCCGACGGGGACGGCCAGACGGGGACGGTCACCCTGCAATATCGGAACGGCAGCTCGGAGCGCCTGCGGTATCAGAAGTCCGGCGTGGACATCGTGCTGAATGGGAAGAAATATGGCCGGTTCGGGGACGGGAGTTGTTTGAAGTAGATCTATCGCGGCAGTTGCGCGACGCGTTTCAGGTAGGCTTCGGCGGCGACGCGGATCGCAGCGGACCGGCGGAAGAGCCAGAGGTTGGTCGCCTGCGAGTCGGCGCGCCACTCGCCGGTGGCGGGCTGATACCAGTTCGGATGCGGGACGAAGATATCGCCGAAGAAGGCGTGCAGCAATTCGTGGACGACGGTGTTGACCGAGAAGTACGGGAACTGATTGCTGTTGGCAAAGCGCATCGCGATGAGCGAGAGAGGGTAGCCGTCGTAGAGTAGCGTCACGCCGGCGAGGGCGCGTCCGCTGTCCCAATTGACGGGGATGTAATCGGTGAGGACGAGATTGAGGACGCCGCGGTGGAGTCCGAGGAACAGGGGCCGGCCGCCGGCGGTCCGGCGCATCTCGCCGGGGCCGTCTTCGACCTGCAGTTGAATGCCGCCGCGTCCGAATTCGATCACCGCCTCGGGCCAGACCTTCGACCAGAAGTGGTGAAGCGTCTCGGGTGAGCAGCGCGCGCGGGCGTCGACCACCCGGTGGATCGGGACGGTGAGAGGTGTGCCGCGCGGGGCTGCGGCGAACATCGCAGCGCCGAGCCAGTCGCGGCGGGTCATCAATAGAGCCCGAGCTTGCGGCCGATGCGGAACCAGAACGATTCCGTGAGCCGGCGCATCTGACGGTCGTGGGTCTGGCGTACGTCGCGCCACTGTTCCGCCAAGTCGCGGACAGCGTCGCGGGAGAGGGCAATGGGCGCTTTTCGGACGGCGATCGGGAACGAGCAGGCTTCGGCGTGGAGGATGCCGTATGGCGGGTAATCCTCGGCGTAAATGTGGACGCCGGTCAGCCCGGCGGCGCGCAGGGCGCACACCAAGTCGCGTTCCGAGAACTCGCGGACCTCGAGCGCGGGATCGCCGAAACTGACGTGGAAAACGAGGTCGTCGAACGTCTGTATCTCGCCGGCGGCGGTGCGGTTGACGAGCACGAGGCGGCCACCGAGGCGAGCGACGCCGTACTCGTTGAGTTCGGGAAAGTGCTCGGCCGTGGTGGCTTCGAGCGAGTACGGGACGGTGAGGAGGAGGACGCCGGAGTCTTTCAACAGCGCGGCGGCATTGGAGATGGCGCGCTCGACCGGCGGCGCGACATGTTCGAGAACCTCGCTGGCGAGGACGAAGTCGTGGCGGCCGAACTCGCGCTCGTCGGCATGCGCGATATCGAAGCGGGGCTCGCGGTCGTAGAACGTATTTCGGTAATCGAAGCGGGCGCTGAGGAGGTCGGCGTACTGAATGCTGTCGCTCATGCCGAGACCGCGCAGGCTCTTCATCCGGGGGAACTCGGGCAGAGTGAGCGGAAGGCCGTACAACTCCATCGAGAGGGCGTGCAGCAGGCCGCGCATGCGGACGTTGGAGCCGCAGGCGGAGCAGGTCGGGCGTTCGCGGTCGAACGGACCTTCGCCGGAGTTCGGCGCGCCGCAGACGTTGCAGGTGAAAGCGATGACGCCCTCCTAACGGGTAGTCTTGCCGACCCAGCGGCGGATCACGTCGCCTAGCTCGGCGAGCTTGACAGGCTTGGCGACGTAATCGTCCATGCCAGCGGCGAGGCAGCGCTCGCGGGCGTCGCCGATGGCCTCGGCGGTCATGGCGATAATGACGACGCGGCGCTCACCGCGCTCCATGCGGCGGATCTCTTCGGCGGCGGCGTAACCGTCCATCTCCGGCATCTGGCAATCCATGATGATGACGTCATACCAGGCCATCTGGAACATATTGACAGCTTCCTTGCCGTTGGCGGCGACGTCGGGGCGGAGTCCGATCCGCTCGAGCATACGTGCGGCGACCTTCTGGTTGACGATGTTGTCCTCGGCCAACAGAACGCGGAGACCGCTATCTTCGAAGAGCCCGGCGGCAATGGGCTCGGCGGGTTGCGGTCGCGTGGGCGGAGCTTCGACGCCGCAATGGAGGGACCACGTCGTGGAGAGCGCGTTGAGGAGCTGCCACTGGCGGACGGGTTTGACCAGGGAGGCGTCGACACAGCTCCCTTCCATATGCCGGACCTCACTGAGGTGGCCGACGGAGGTCAGCATGATGAGCAGCGTCTCGCGCAGCGCGGGGTCCGACTTAATCTGCGCGGCCAGAGTCGCGCCGTCGAGTTCGGGCATCTGGTAATCGAGCAGCACGAACTGGTAAGGGTCGCCCTCGCGGATGGCGGCGTGGAGAGCGGGGACAACGTCCCGGGCGGCGGCGAAGCTGGTGTCGCGCATGCCCCAGGCGCCGATCTGTTCGTGGAGCATGCGCCGATTGAGGTCGTTGTCGTCGACGATCAGGACGCGTATTCCGGAGAGCTGGCTGACGGGCGCGGGAGCAATATCGGGGCCGAGGAGCAGCGGCACGGTGAACCAGAACGTGGAACCTTCGCCGACCATGCTGTCGAGGCCGATCGTGCCGCCCATCAGCTCGACGAGCTGCTTGGAGATGGCGAGGCCGAGGCCGGTGCCGCCGTAGCGGCGGGTCGGGGAGCCATCGACCTGGCTGAACTTTTCGAACAGCGCGCCGATTTTGTCCGAGGGTATGCCGATCCCGGTGTCTTGCACGGCGACGCGGATGAGCGCCTGTTCCTCGCCGCGGCTCAGGCACTCGACCCGAATGATGACATTGCCTTTTTTTGTGAACTTGACGGCGTTGCCGACGAGATTCGTCAGGACCTGCCGAATGCGTCCGGAATCGCCGATGAAGCTGCGGGGCGCCTTGGCCGGGTACTCGACGATGAGGTCGACCTTATGGTCCTCGGCCTTGTGCGCGAGCATCTCGTTGATCTCTTCGATGACGAGGTGAAGCTCGAAGGGCGCGTTTTCGAGGCGCAGTTTGCCGGCCTCGATCTTCGAGAAGTCGAGGATGTCGTTGATGACGCTGAGGAGGGACTCGGCGGAACGGCGGACGGTATCGGTGTACTCGCGCTGCTCGGGGGTGAGTTTCGTGTCGAGAAGGAGTCCGGTCATGCCGATCACGCCGTTCATGGGCGTGCGGATCTCGTGGCTCATGTTCGCGAGGAACTGGCTCTTGAGCTCGGCAGCCTCGCGGGCCGCGCGTAGGGCGAGATCGAGCTCCTCGTTCTTGCGCTGGAGCTCGGTGGAGAATTCCTGGAGGCGCTGGCGCGCGCGGGTCTTCTCCGTGATGTCGAGCATCGCGGTGCGAATGCCGATGGTCTGTCCGGCCTCGTCGCGAATCAGGTTTTCGTGGACCTCCAGGAGCAGGGTGGTCCCATCGCGGCGGGTATAGGGGCGCTCGAACGGAGCGAGCTTTTCGAGCCCGGTGAGCTTCGCCTGGACGCGCTGCCGGCTCAACGCGCGCTGCTCCGGCGCGACGACGTCCCAGGCCTGCTTGCCGAGGATCTCCTCGCGGGCGAAACCGAGGAGCTCGCATTCGGCGCGGTTGACGCGGACCACAGTCCCATGCGAATCGACCTCGTGATACGCGATGGGTGCGTCTTCGAAGAGGCGGCGGAACTGGTCCTGGGCGGTGCGGGAGCGGTCTTGCAGCCGGAGCGCGAAGCCCTCCCGGCCGCCGATCGTGACTGGCCAGCGGAGGGCCTCGACGGGGACTGTGCGCCCGTCGGTCGTGTGGACGACGCCTTTGGTCTCGTCGAAGAATTCGGAGACACGGTGTCCCAGGAGATCGTCGGGACTCGCGGCGCCGAGCAGCGCGGCCGCAAGCGGATTGGCGTACGCGATGAGGTCGTCTACCGATGCGAAGACGGGAAGGGGGCCGCGGTCGAAGATAGCAGCGCAGGCGCCGTCCTGAAGTCTCAATTCGTCCATGGAATAGAGGGTCGTGAGGCGAATCCCCTATTATAGGCCTGAAAGGACGATGCTGTTGGGTCATATTAGAGGCTTGGCGTCCCCTGGCCGCGCGCATCCTACAATGAGCCTGTGCGGTTGAATCCGAGGACGTTCGCGTGGCTGCTGCGGCGCAGTGTGATCGCGGCCTTCGACGACGGCTGTATCGGGCAGGCGAAGGCCGCGGCGTATTCGGCGCTGCTTTCGTTCTTCCCGGTGCTGACGTCGGCGGCGGCCATCCTGGTGCAATCGCATGCGGAGTTCGTGTCGCGGACGCTGCAGAACGCGCTCTCGCAGATCGTGCCTCCGGGGTCGCAGGATCTCGTGCTGCAGCAATTCAGTGTGACTGGGGCGCATCCGTTGTCGCTGATCGTGGTGGCGGGGTTCGTGTCGTTGTGGGCCGCGTCGGGCGTGATCAAGAGCCTGATCGAAGGCTTCCACGCGGCGTATCGGGTGCCACGGAACCGGGGATTCGTGCATCAGAGCTGGGTGTCGATGGGGCTGGTGCTGGTGGCGGCGGTCCCGTTGCTCGGGGCGTCGCTGCTGATCGTCTTCGGCGGACAGGTAGAGAAGGCGGTCCTGAAGTGGATTCAGGTGGATCCACTGCTGAACCCGTTCGCCTGGGTTTGGGAGTGGCTGAGCCGCGTGGTGCGGTACGCGCTGGCCTTCGCGGCGACAGTCTCGGTGACGGCGCTGCTGTACTACTTCGGACCGTACCGGCGGCAGCGGTGGCGGTTCGTCTGGCCCGGGTCGATCGTGGCGACGGTCCTCTGGTTGGCGGCGACGACGGGCTTCGCGTGGTACGCGCGGAATATCGCGCATTACAACGTGATGTACGGGTCAATCGGGGCGGGCATCGCGCTGCTGGTGTGGATGTACGTGCTGGCGTTCGTGGCGCTGGTCGGGTGCGAGTTTAATGCGCAGTACGAGCGGGGGTTGGATTTCACCGCCGAGGCGCAGAGGCGCTAAGGGACGGCCTTGCTGTTTAGCGCTTAACGCTATAGACTAAACCTGTGATCGTATCGTTTCGGGACGCCGAAGCGGAGAAGCTTTTTCAAGACGAGTTCTCGAGAAAGTATCAGGCAATTGAACGGCCTGCCCGCCGGCGCCTCGCGGCCTTGGATACCGCTGGGCACCTGAGAGACCTCCAGGGGATTCCAGGAAACCATCTCGAGGTTCTCAGGGGCGACCGCGCCGGCCAGTACAGCATGCGAGTGAACGACCAATACCGAATCTGTTTCAGGTGGGATGGAGTAGATGCCCACGACGTCGAGATTGTCGATTATCACTAGGAGGGTGTATGCCGAAAAGTCTTTCTCCGATTCATCCGGGCGAGATTCTCCGCGAGGATGTTTTGGCCCCTTTGGGGATGAGCGTCAACCAATTGGCGAAGGCTTTGGCCGTGGACGCTTCGCGGTTGAACGATATCGTGCGCGGTCGTCGGGGAATCTCGGCCGATACTGCGCTGCGGCTGTCGCGGTATTTGGGCACCACGGCGGAATTCTGGCTGAACCTGCAGAAGAGCTACGAATTGCGTGTGGCGCGACAGACGAAACTGAAAGAAATCGAACGCACCGTGCGCCCGCGTTCGGAGGCGGCTTGACACCTCCACTTTACGGTGGCGCATTCGGGTAGAATGCGCATAGTGAGGACCGCGTTACTGTTCATCACGGCCAGCGTGTGTTTAAGCGCGGCCGATATCCCGCGGACACTGGTTTCGGAAGAGGAAGCGGACCCTATCCACAGCGCCATCATTCGCAAGGAGGCCTGGACGCTCGACCCGGTGCGGAGACTCCGGGCAGAGGCCGAAAAGCGAGTGAAGGAGGGCCCGTGGACCGTCACCTCCGACCGGCCTAGTGGAGTTGCGCTCGACGAGCACGATTATTACAGCGAGGCCCCCTACTGGTGGCCGAACCCCGACGATCCCACTGCGCCCTACGTCCGCAAGGACGGGCAGACCAATCCGGCGCGGTTCACCGCCAACAAAGCGGCGCTGAACGTGATGGCGGATGCGGTGTTCACGCTCGGGACGGCGGCATACTTCCTCGACGAGCCGCGGTACGCGCGGCGCGCGGCGCGCGACATCCACACCTGGTTCGTCGATCCGAAGACGCGCATGAATCCTAACCTCGAGTACTCGCAGGCGATCCGGGGCGTGAACTCGGGCCGGGGCGCGGGGATCGTCGACGGCCGCGTGTTCATCCGGATCCTCCAGGGAATCGAGTTCCTGTCGCAGACCGGGACGTGGGACGCCAAGGACGAAGCGGCCACGCACAAGTGGTTCGACGAGTACCTGCACTGGCTGACCCACAGCAAGAACGGCGACGACGAGAAGCGCGCCGGCAATAACCACGCGTCGTGGTGGACCGCGCAAACGGCCGCCGTGGCGAGTTTCGTCGAGAACAAGGCGGAGATGCAGGCCACCTTCGACTACTATCGCGACCACATTTTCCCGCGGCAGATCGAGGCCAACGGCAGCGCGCCACGCGAAGAGACGCGGACGAAGTCGCTGTGGTACTCGGCGTTCAACCTGGAGGCGTTCACGACGATCTGCCGGATCGCACAGGTGAACGGGGTCGAACTCTGGAACGTGAAGGGGAAGAACGGCGCCACGATCTCGACGGTAATCGATTACCTCGAGCCGTACCTCACCGATCCGAAGAAGTGGCAGAAGGAACAGATTAACGAGTACGCCAACGAGGGCTTATACTTCCTGGCGTTCGCCGGCATGGGGCTGAAGAAGCCCGCGTACGTGGCGACGTTCCGCAAGTTGGAGAAGCCCGAAGGCGCGTGGCTGGGTCTCGTCGATCTGATCGTCGGACGCTGGGAGAACGCGGGACACCAAACGCGGCACTAGCGCTGAATGAAGCGCAGGACGGCGCGGGCGGTGGGGTCGTCTTCGCGCCAGATGTCGGCGATCTCAGTGATGTGGTTCTTGCCGGGAACGTACACCAATTCCGAGGCGATCCCGGATTTTTGCAGGGCGGTGTGGAAGGCGCGCGCCTGCGCGGGGAGCGTCGGGTAATCGTTCTGGCAATACGTGATGAGGAAGGGCGCCGCTCCCACGGCGATGCGATGCATGGGCGAGGCGTCGACCTTGTCGCTGGGGAAGGCGGCCATCTGCGTCAGGTCATAGACGCCGCTCATCGGGATCACGCCTTTCAACTTGCCGCGGAAGCGCGGGTCGAGGCCGGCGAAGGCGGCGAGGTGTCCCCCCGCCGAGTGTCCGCCAAGGTAGATGCGTTTGGGATCGCCGCCGATCTCCGCGATGTGGGCGAGGACCCAGTCGACCGCAGCCAGCGCGTCCTCGATCTGAGCGGGGTGCGGAGCGCCGGGCATCAGTCGATAGCTCGGGACCACCACGCCGATGCCTTCCTTCGCGAACCGATTCCCAAGCGACGGATACAAAGCACGGTCGCCGGAGCGCCACGCGCCGCCGTGGATGAAGATCAGGACCGGGAAGCCCGTCTTCCCCTTCGGCAGGTAGAGATCGAGCTTGTGTTTATTGGCGTCGGCCTCGCTGCCCGCAACGTACGTGATGTCTTTGCGCGCTTCGACGGTGTCGTCGATCTTCATAGGCGGAACGTTGACGCCGCGGCCCTCGACAGCGTCGAGATGGATAGGCGCGGTCTCGATCCACACTTTGTCGCCGATGGACGCGGTGACGCGATACGCGCCTGTTTCGGTTGGCGTGAACTCGACTCGCTTGCCATCGATCTCCGCGACCGTCTTGTCGCCCTGCAGGATGCGAAGGTGCGCCGGCGCGGGGACCATTGCCACGAGCCTCGTGCGCGCGATCATCGGGACGTGGTCGCCGATATCGTAAACGCCGTTGTTGTTGGTAGCAGCGAAGGTGAATCCGGCGGGCGTGCCGAGCGATCCGTCGACGAGGTACGTCCGGTCGCCGCCGGGTGAGGTCGACTTGTCGAGCGTCAGGACGTACTTCGTGCGGCCGCCGACCTTGCCGGCCGGCACGTCGGTATAGAGTCCCTGCGCGAGCGCGGCGGCAGCGCAGAGTACGAAGGAGAGCAGGCGCATCCTATTTCTTCCGTTTCGGGACGTACGCAGGGAACGGCTCCGTGTCGGGATTCACGCGGACAGCGGTCGTGAACTTGAACGGGTACTTGCCGCCGCTCGGGAACGTCAGCTCGACGAAGTACGCGGTCCAGCCCTTCTCTGGCGCGGCGACGTGGGCGACGTAAACGCCCTTACCGTCGTCCTGCAGGTCCGAGCCGACGTACTTGGCGCCGAGCGTTTCCAGGCGGAAATCGCGATGCTCGGGATTCGTCGCCTGCCAGAGTTTCACTCCAGTGGGCTTGTCCTTGGCGGTGACGCGGATGTCGCCGTTCTTCTCGAACGTCCAGGAAAACTGCGGACGCGCCACACCGCGCAGGAACGCATCGTAGAACGCGACCATGCTCTCGCGCGCGTCCGAATTGCGCAGCGAGTGGTCGGTGTTCGGGACGTAGCGGAGGTATTTCTCGCCCTTGAGGTCGTCGAAGTAGAAGCGGGAGGAGTCGGGCAGGAAGAACTGATCGCCTGCGGCCTGCACGAGGAACTTCGGCATGGTGAGGCGGTCGCGATAGCTGTAGGGTTCGACCTCGGCCATCAGCGCTTTGTACTGCGGCGTGCCGGACCAGTCCATCACGCCGGCCTCGACGTAGTCTTTGACGGCGGGGGCCCAGAAGCCGTAGACCTTCCAGTGGTGCTCGAAGGACGGCTCGAGATTGAGGAGGTCGATCGACGCGGGGATGATGGCGGAGACGCGCGGGTCGACGGCGGCGGTGGTCCAGGTGGTCCAGCCGCGTTTGGAGCCGCCGGAGACGACGAACTTCGTGAGCGTGTTCGCGCCGACCACCGTCTGAATCGTGTCCATCGCGCGCACGGCGGCCTTGGTCATGGGCAGCCGGAGCGGCCAGGTCTCGTCGCCGGTCTCGAAGAACTTGATCCACGTGTAGGCGATGATGCCGTCTTCGGAGCGCGCTTTGCCGTCGGAGGTGAAGGTGAGGGGCTCGTTGGGGATGTCCTGCAACTCGGCGATGACGGAGTGGGTAAGCGTCGCCATCTCGACGTAGGCGGGGTTGGCGCGCGCGGGCGGCTGGTCGGTGGTCTTGCCGCCGGTGATGAAGAGATAGCCGGTCGTCCGCTCGACCTTGTCGGGTTTGACGATGGTGAGCCAGTGCTTCCAGACGGTGCGGTCGACCTCGGCGGGCGTGCGCCAGGTCTGCGATGTGAGGTCGATGGCGTAGTATGTGTAGCCTTCGCCGGCGACCTTGTTGACGACGTTGTAGGCGTACGTCGGGTCGGGCTTTTTGACGTACCGGTCGAGGCCGGTCTCGGCGGCGTAGGCGGTAACAGCCGTAAACAGGGAGAGTGCGAGGAAGGCGCGGCGAAGCATCCCCTACAATGTATTCCAGATCGGCAGATGCTGCATTACCGCGAAATCAAACCGTCGCCCGAGTGGGCGGGGGCGATCGAATGCTTCTGGACGATGCGCGCCGATGGCGCCGCGCTCCACCGCGTGCTGCCCGACGGGTGCGCCGATATTCTGCTCGCCGGGTCGTTGGACGTGGTGGGTCCGATGACGACGTATCGGGACTACGCGATCGAAGCGGGTGCGGAGCTGATTGGCGTGCGCTTCCGGCCGGGGCGATGGACAGCGGCGCTGGGTGTCCCGGGAGATCGGATCGTCGACGCGGTCGTGCCGCTCGAGGATTTGTGGGGCGCGCGGCGGACGCGCGACTTGCACGAGAAACTCGCGGAAGGCTTCGACGCGCAGGCGATCGAGGCGGCGCTGCCGCGTCCCGAAGCGCCGGGTCCGGTGGAACGCGCGATCGCGTTCCTTGAGCGGGCGGAAGGTGCGGCGAGCGTCGAGGATCTCGCGGACGAAGCGGGGATGAGTGTGCGGCAGTTCCGCCGGGTGTGTTTGGAGAAGACGGGATTGACTCCGAAATTGCTGGCGCGGGTCCTGCGGTTTCGACATGCGGCGGCGCGAGTGCACGCAGCGCAGTCCGCGGCATCGCTGGCGCTGGACTGCGGGTATTACGACCAGGCGCATCTCATTCGCGATTTCCGCGAGTTCGCGGGGAAGACGCCGGGGAAGGCGGGTTAGCCTAACCGAAATGCGCCCCACTCGTCGTTTCGTCATGTCCGGTCGCATTTTCGCTCTAGGTCTGATGCTGGCGTCGTTGGCCCGGGCCCAGGGGCCGGCCTTCGAGGTTGCCACGATCAAACTGGCGGATGCCGGGGACTACCTCAGCATCGACACCGAGGGCGGGACGGCGCGGTACACACATCTAACCTTGCGAATCCTCATTGCGATCGCGACTGGGGTCGACAACTCGCGGGTTGTGGGTGGTCCCTCCTGGCTCGACAACCAGCATTATGACGTCGTTGGGAAGCTTCCGGCCGGCGCGACGAAGTCGGATATTCCGGCCATGCTCAACAAGCTCCTCCAGGAGCGCATGAAGGTTGTGGTCCATCGTGAATCGAAGGAGCAGAACGTGCTCGCGCTCGTAGTCGGGAAGGGAGGCGCGAAGCTTACCAGGAGCGACGATAACAGTGGGGGAGGCGGCACGATTATGCCCGATGGCATGAAAGTTCGGGGCGCCACGATGGCGTCGCTCGCACGGATGCTGAAACGCCCCGCGGGGATGGAAGTGGTCGACCGGACGGGCATCGAGGGCGTCTACGATATCGAGATGAAGTGGAGGAAAGATGAAAACTCGGACGGGCCCGCCTTCATCACCGCGCTTCAAGAGCAACTCGGGCTGAAACTGGAGCCGGCGCACGCCACGGTCGACACGATCGTGGTCGATAGCGCCGAGCGTGTTCCCATCGAGAACTGATCCCAAGCGCCGGCGCGCTTGGCATTGTCGAAGCCAAAAAGCCAGCTCCGCCGTGTGCCAAGCGCCCGATCGGCGACTACTTGGTGGAGCCCCTGCCGCCGTCTACTTGAACAGCAGCGGCGCGAACTCACGCAGGCAACGGCGCCACGTCAAAAACTCGTGAGCCGTGCGGGGGGATTCATAGAAGACCGCGTTGATGCCGGCCTTCTTCAGTTCTTCCGCAGCGGCCACGCTGGGAGCGCTGTTTTCGAGTTGTCCGTTGCCGAAGAACACCGCCTTGACCTGCTTTTTGAAGGCGGCCTGATCCTTGATCTCCGCGAGAGGAATGTTGCCGCCGCTGAAGAGCCCAATGTAGGCGAAGTGGTCCAGGTTAGCCATGGTCGTCGTATGCGTCTGCATACCGCCCATTGACAGCCCAGCCATGGCGCGGTTCGCGGCGCCAGGCAGCGCGCGGTAGGTCTTTTCGATCATCGGGATCAGGTCGGCCATCATCATTTCGCTGAAAGCGGAATTGGCGAGCATTCCTCGTCCGCCTCCTCGACCGGCGGGGCCTCGGCCTGCCTGCCCCGCGGGAGCACCGCCGGGGCCGCCTGGGGCTCCGGGTCCACGTCCTGGTCCTGCCGCACCGCCCCTGGCCGCGGGCGGAGGCGCCGGGTGATCGCTCGGATCGGGCACCAGACCTCTGCCGGCGAAAATCGTCGCGCTCTCACCGGGCTTGACCGCGTTGAGGTTGTCCATGACGATGATCATCGGCTTGGCCTTCTTCTCCGCAAGCAGATTGTCCATGATGTAGTCGACACGTCCCTGGTTGAACCAAGCCGTCTCGTCTTCTCCCCAGCCGTGGAGCAGGTAGAACACCGGGTACTTGTTCTTTCCGCCGTCGTATCCCGGCGGCGTATAGACGAAGCACCGACGCCATTTGCCGGTGACTTTCGAGAAATACCACTGCTCACTGACACGGCCGTGAGGAACTTCCTTGGGCTGATAAAACTCCTGGTCCGGCGCGGGAATCTCGATTCCGGCGTTCCACCATCCGGAGCCGAAGTACGAGCGCGTGGCCGGATCCGCCACGGTCGCGCCGTCGATATTCACGCCGTAGTAGTGAAAGCCTTCCACTGCCGGCTGCGCGGTTGTGCCGCTCCAAATGTTGTCCGGTCCCTTCGTCAAATTCACACTCCCGACACGCACAGCCTGCGCATTGGGCGCGATCACGCGGTACATGACGCGGTTATCCGGAAGGATGCACGGATACTTGGCCTCGGGAACGTTCAACGGGTTAGGCTTACAGTCGGCAGGCGCCTGCGCCCAGCCCAGCCCTGCGGCGCATAGCGCCAACAATACCGGCTTCGAGTTCATCAGTTCTCCCTTAACGCTTCAGGTGTAATCTCTATCATACGGACGCAGGCGTGTCAATCCGTCTGGCGAAAGCGCATACAGTCGTCGAATTGCGCTCCCCGTGTGCCGTGGTTGCGAAGCCGGATCGGTTTTCTGGGGGCGCTTTCAGAAGGGTTCCCGCGGGCGATCGCGGCTACTCGGAAGCGCTCCGGTAGAAGTTGTACATCCGACTTTGGCCGCGATTTGAACTACGCTGAGGATCACGACGACCCTGGCTTGAGGCGGGAAGGGGCTATGATTGCGGGTTCTACACCCATCGGGAATGTGAAGAGTGGTTGGCCGGATTACAGCGGGTCAAGCCGGAGTCTGAAGGCCCCCGGCCATCTCTTCTTGGGTCACCTACGACAAGTAGCCGCTACAATCGCTTGCCTCTTGCCGACTGGCCGGCCGTCAGAAAGGTGCTCGGAAGCCTTCCCGTGCCGCAGAGTTTGAATGTGCCAAAGTCCTTGTACCAGTCCCCATCGGGGACGTCCGGGTCCTGTCTCTTCCACTCAGCGAGTTCGAATAGGTCGTTTTCCGAGACCTTGCGTTTTCTGGCGCGATCACGCAGGTGGGCCCACTTCTCCCTTGGAAGTCGCTCCCACTGGATCTTCGACATTTGTTAGCGGCCTAAGATCAGAGTGCGAAATTCATCCACCATGCGGTCTTGTTCCCTCGGGTTGTCAATGGCGAGATTCTCCTGCAACTTCTTGAAGAACTCGCGTTTTCGATTCTCCTGGTTTTCCAGGCCGAGGCGCACGAGAGAGGCAATCGCCTTGCTCACGCTCGTGTCGATTGTTTCGGCATACCGTTCCACTTGAGCCGCGACAGAAGACGGCAGGCCAACGGAATAGCGCGGACCCGGTTTCCCTGACCGGTTCGATTTGGCCTTCCGCGCGCCGCCTTTGCGGCTGCTCCGGTGATTGCTCGATTCCGACTGAGGCATATAGCATGATCATGCCGCAACGTGCATCATCGCTGCAAGTATGGCACGGGCTGTGGACACCAAACCGCACATGAAGTGCGGTTCTCGCCTTTCCGGTCCTATCGAATCAGCAGGTTAGCGGTCGAAACCGAACTTATGTGCGGTTTTCGGTCTTTTGGCGCTTCGCCTTCACGAAGTCCATCTCCGTCTGTTTCGGGATACCGGGCTCGAAGCAGCGGCGGCAGCGGGCCTCGTACATGTCGGCGGCGCCGACGACGATCAGGTCGTCAGACCCGCGTAGGCGCTGGGTGTGCTTCGCGGGGTTGCCGCAGCGGACGCAGATGGCGAGCGTCTTCGTGATCGACTCGGCGTGGGCGAGCAGGTCTGGGATCGGGGTGAACGGCCGTCCGAGGTAATCGGTGTCGAGACCGGCGATGATCACCTGCTTGCCGCTATCGGCAAGGCGCTGGGACACGTCGACGAGTTTGGGTCCCATGAAATTCGCCTCGTCGATGCCGACGACTTCGGACCGCCAGTCGATCCGGTCGGGGATCTCTTCGGCGGAGGTGACGACCTGGGAATGCAGGCGGAGGTCGCCGTGGGAGACGATCTCGTCGTCGGAGTAGCGGTTGTCGATGATGGGCTTGAAAACCTCGACCCGCTTGCGCGCGATGATGGCCCGGCGCAAACGCCGGATGAGCTCCTCGCTCTTCCCGGAAAACATGGGACCGCAAATCACTTCGATCCAGCCGACGGTGCCCGTGATGATGTCCATAGAAGACCTAATTTAGCCACGAATGAACACGAATGAACACGAATAACGCAAAAAAAGATTCGTGTTCATTCGTGTCCATTCGTGGCCCGTTCGATTTCCTTTTCGAATGTGTCCAACGCGTCCACGAAGAAATGATCCTTCGCTTCCACCCAAATGAGCTTCTTAGGCTCCGCGAACTGCTCGTACTGCTTTTCGAATTCCTCTTTCGGCCCGTACTGATCCTTCGTGCTCTGGACGAAGATCTTCGGCGTTTTACAGGTTTGCAGGAATTCGTTGGGACCATGGCGGGTCGGGAGGCCGGCGGCTAACAGCCACGCCGCCCCTTCCTGCTCGCAGCCGAGACGGGTGATGCATCTCGCTCCGAAGGAGAAGCCTGCCAGCGCGTACGGAATCGCCGGGTAACGCTCTCGCAGCCACGCGAGAGCGGCGCGCGCATCTTCGATTTCCCCGACCATATCCGCGTGGACCCCTTCGCTGCGCCCGACTCCCCGGAAGTTAAACCGGAGGACGACGCACCCTGAGTTCCGCAGCGCTCGCGCCATGCGGTAGACGACCTTGTTGTGCATCGTGCCGCCGAAGAGCGGATGCGGATGGCAGACCAGCGCGGCCAAGCGCGGAGCGCCGTGCTCGGGCTCTTCCAGCAGGGCTTCAAGACGTCCGGCGGGACCGGCGATGTCGTGCGACTCGATGCGGCGCGCCACGCTCAGTTGGTGCGGTAATTCGTGAACTGCATGTCGATGCCGAAGTCGCCGTCGCGCACGATCTTGATCGCCGACTGCAAGGTGTCGCGGTCCTTGCCGGCGATCCGGACGAAGTCGCCCTGGATCGAGGCCTGCACCTTGAGTTTGCTGTCCTTGATCGCCTTCACGATCTCGCGCGCTTTCTCGATCGGGATGCCCTGCTGCAGCGTGACTTCCTGGCGCACGGTCGACCCGGCGGCCGGGATGATCTCGCCGTAAACGAGGCCCTTCAGGGGCACGCCGCGCTTCACCAGCTTGGACTGGAGAATATCGACCACGGCGCGGAGTTTGAACTCGTCCGAACTGGTGAGGAGGATCTTGTTGTCCTTCTCCTTCAGCTCGATATTGGAGTGCGAGTCCTTGAGATCGTAGCGCTGATGAATTTCCTTCTGCGCCTGCTGGATGGCATTCTGCACTTCCGGCATTTCGATCTTGGAGACAACGTCGAATGAATTATCGGGCATTTTATTCGGGAGCCGGGGTTTCCAGGCCGAGGATCGAAGTCGAGCGAACCCGGAGCGTATTGACCCGGCGGACGTTCTCCATTATAGGGGGTGGCGGGGCTTCCGGCGCCGAGGCCGCGGTAGTCTTCTCGGGGTCGGCGGCGGGAGGCTTGGTTTGGAGCGCCGTGAGGACGCGGGCGGCAATGGCGTCCACGATCGCTTCCATGGCGCCGTCGAGCGCGATCGTGACGGCAGCCTTGACCTGTTCGGCGTCGACTACGGCGACGAAGGGCGCTGGGGCAACCGCTCCATTACTGTCGCGGCTCTGTTGGTTGTCGCGGGTCGAGTGGGTTGCTCGCGCGGCGGTCGCGGCTTCCGCGAGCGGCTTGACGGTATTGAGGAGCGCCGTGGCCTCGAACGGCTTCTTCAGGGTCGCATCGGACTCGACGCGTTTCAGCAGCTCTTCGTCGAAATTCTCGAGGACGCCGGCCGTGAGGATGACGCGCACGTGCTTGTGGCGCGGGCTCATCTTGAGGAACTGGCAGATCTCGTAGCCGGTGCGGCCGGGCATCACCGTGTCCGCGAGAACGACGTCGGGGTCGACATCGTCGAGACGGATGAGGGCGGAGTCGGCGTTGCTGACGGTGACGACCTCGTAGCCCTCGTCGCTTAAGATTCGCTCGCCCATCCGCTGGGCGTGCGGGCTGTCATCCACGAGGAGGACGCGACTCATTTGGTCGTCGTTTTCCCGGTGGGTTCGGTCGGCGCGGGCCGCAGTTTGTCGATGGTCTTCTTGGAGACGCCCGCGCGGATCAGGTCGTTCACGGAAAGGAACGGCCGCATCATGGTGATGCGCTTGGCCATCATTTTGTTGATGCCGGGAAGTTTCGCGAGCTCGGCCTCGGTGGCAGCGTTCAGGTCGACGCCGGTGCGGGTGACCGCATGGATCGGGGTCGGCTCCGGCGCGGGAGCGGCGGGCACCGCGGCTGGCGTGGTCGCTTCGGCTGCGGCGCCCGCGGCGCGCGCTTCAGGATTGTTGTTGATCGCGTTCGGGTCGGCGGAGATGCCGGCCGTGACGTCAGTGATTCCGTTCGTGCCGGCTGCGCTGGCCGGGACCGTGTCCGGAATACCGGGGCGGAAGCCGGTCATCTGCGGAGACCCGGACTTGGCGGAATTGGTAAGGTCCGGACGGCCGCTGAACGGGCCCCAGAACTTGGACATCATGCCCCGCTTGCCGCGATTTTCCATCTCGTACTTCTGGCGCGCGTAGGCTACCTGATCGGCTTCAGGGACGGGACGCTTCATCGCCTCGAGCATGGACTTCGCTTCGTCGGCGTGCGGGCTCAGCGGGTAATCCTTCACGATGCGCGAGAGCGCGTCGACCTGCTTATTCTCAAACCGGTCGCCCATGCGGTGGTACGAATCGGCGGCGAGCCAGAGGGCCTCGTCCGCCTGGCTGTAGAGCGGGAACTGGTCGGCGAGCGCGCGGAAGCGGTTGGCCGCCGGCGCCATACTGCCCTTGGTGTGGTAGAACGCCCCGACGCGGTATTCCTTATCGGCCAGCACTTCCTGGATGTTACGGACGTACTGCGCGGCCTGCGGCGCGAACTTACTGTTCGGGAACTGGATCAGGATCTGGCGGCACTCGTCCTCGGCGCGTAGGGCGTGGGTCGGGTCGCGGTCGGCCTTCTCCATCTGGTCGTACTGCATCTTGCAGATCTTCTGCTGGGCCTCGGCGGACTCTTCCATGTTCGGATAGAACAGGATGAAGTCCTTGTACTCGGCCTCGGCCTGCGCCATGCCGTGCGCGCCGCCCTCGCGATACCAGGCGTCGGCGATGGCGAGCTTCGCCTTCGCCATGTACTCGCTGGTGTCGTAGGTGTTCATGAGCGTTTGCAGCAGGAGACGGCCACGGTCGAAGCGGCTATGTTCGATCTCCTTGATGGCCGCGTCGAACAGGACCTTGTCCGGCTGTTGAGTGTCCTTGTTGATCGGGTTGTCGTACTTGTGGCGGCGGATGCCGCACCCGGTCAGCAGGAGCATGAGCGCGCTCATGGCAACGCTGTAACGAATGGCTTTATGCAACATATGAATTTCCAGTCACCCCTACACGTACTACACGCGGACGGCGGTGGCGTTGGCCGCGATCTCGCGCATTTCCCGGACGGTCGCTTCGGGGTCGGCGCTGTGAAACACAGCCGACCCTGTGACGATCCAATCACACCCGGCTCGAACCACTTCGGCCAGGTTTTCCCGGTGGACGCCGCCATCGATTTCGATGGGCAGCGCTAAGTTCTTCTGTCTCCGCATCATATCCAGCTTGCGGACCTTGTCGAGCACGTACGGAATCAGTTTCTGCCCGCCGAATCCTGGATTTACGCTCATGAGGAGCACGTAGTCCGCCACCTCCAGAACGTCTTCCAAAACGCTCACGGGAGTCGCCGGATTCAGGACGACGCCGGCCATGGCACCTTCGGCTTTGATCATCCCGAGCACGCCGTCGAGATGGCGGCACGCTTCGTAGTGCACCGACACCGAGTTTGCCCCGGCCTTGGCAAAAAGCGGGGCGAATTGCTCCGCGTTTTCGATCATCAGGTGGCAATCGAGGTGCAATTTCGTAGTCTTCCGGATGGACTCGACGACGGGCGGCCCGATGGTGAGATTCGGCACGAAGTGGCCGTCCATGACGTCGAGGTGCAGAAGGGAGGCTCCGCCCCGCTCCACGCGAGCGATCTCTTCCGCCAGGCGCGCGAAGTCCGCCGACAGAATAGAGGGAACGATTTCAACCATGATGTGCGGGCTATTCCGATTTTATCACAGCGGAGTAGAACCCATCCCCTTGGTCGCGGCCCGGGAGACGGTAGGTGCCGGGCGCGGCAACTTCTTCGTTTTCTTCCGGTTCGAGCGAGCAGGTGGAGTAGACGAGGAGCCCTCCGGGGGCCAGGACGGCGCGCGCGTTGGCGAGCAGGGCGCGCTGGCGGCGCTGGAGGTCGGTGAGGTCGTCCGGACGAAGCTTCCACTTGATCTCGGGATTGCGGCCGAGCGTCCCGGTGCCGGAGCAGGGGGCGTCGACCAGGATGCGGTCGAATTGGCGCGCGAAGGGGAGGGGCTGGGTGCCGTCGAGGACCAGGAGGTCGGCGGCGAGGTTTTTGAGCTCCTGGATGCGGTGGAAGTGGACGTCGCAGGCGACGGCGCGGACGCCCGATTCGAGCGCCTGCGCGGTCTTATTGCCGGGGGCGGCGCAAAGGTCGAGGAACGACTGTCCGGGGGCGAGGCAGAGGAGGGGGACGATCGTCTGCGCGCCGATGTCCTGCGTGCGGCCGGCGCGGGTGTGTTTTTCGGGCTCGCGAAGCGCGGCGCGGGCGATCTCGATGGCGGCTTCGGCCCCGTGGTGGCGTTCCCAGCGTGCGATGAGCCACTCGGGGCAGGAGAGCTCGACTTCGCGGGAGGGCCATTCGACTGGGTCGCGCGTGACCTTGCGAAGCACCGCGTTGACGAGACCGGCAGCGGAGACTTTCTTCGCGCGCTTCACGAGTTGGACGGATTCGGCGACGGCGGCGTGCGGCGGGATGCGCTCGAGGTAGCGGAGCTGGTAGATGCCCATGCGCAGGGCGGTGCGGACCTCGGGGTCGAGCTTGCGCGTCGCGCCGTAGTGGGCGATCAGGAAGTCGAGTTGCGCGCGGAAGCGTAGGACGCCGAACACGATGTCGTAAGCCAGCGCGGCGTCGCGGGGGTCGAGAGGGACGGCCGCCTTCAGGAGGAGGTCGGACGCGTACCCGCCGGCGTCGACGCGGCGGAGGATATCGAAGGCGAGGGTTCGCGCTGTCATAGCGGACTTGGATTTGACGCAGAGACGCAGAGACGCAGAGGAACACATGGGGAATTTGTTTTTTCTGCGTCTCTGCGTCTCTGCGTCAAGATTTACCCTTCGGCATCAGGATGTAGTCTACGGTCGGCGGCGTCGCTCCCAGGGCTCTCAGCCTTGTCGCGACTTGGCCGCGGTGGTGTTGGGTGTGGAGGACCGTTTGGATCAGGGCCTCGCGCACGGTTGGCTTCATCTTGTCGAGCGGGGGACGGTCGAGGACCGTGTTTAGCGAGGCCGGTTCGACGGTGGCGACGTATTCGAGTTCTTCGGCGTGGGTGTCGCGGAAGAGCTGTTCGAGTTCTTCGAAGGTGTCGGGCGGCTGCATTTCGAGGTCGGCGTTGAATTCGCGGCCGGAACACTCGAAGAGGAAGAAGCGCTGGACCACGATGATGTGATGGAGCGTTTTGCGGAGCTCCGCGTCCTCGCCGTAGGGCTTGGCAGCCGCTACGATCTGCAGGTCCGCCCAGGACTGGTATTGGAAGAGTTCGCGAATCAGGTCGAGCATAAGAGTGCGTAGGCGACGATGGTTTCGTCTTCCTCGTCGCCGAGGAGGGCGGATTCCAGGATTTCGGGCGCGATTTCGACTTCGCAGGCGGCGATCTCTTCGGGCGTCGCGCCATCGAAGCAGAGCTCGCAGACCGCCAGCGAGTCTTCGCCGAAGCGGATGGCCGGTCCGAACGTGCGGCAGGTGATTGGACGCCAGGCGTAGAGGTCGCAGGTCCCTGTGTCGGGATCGAGGGCCGGGCAGGCCTCGTCCTCCGCCGCTTCGTCCTCGGCGAGGACGCGGGCGACGGTGTCGCCGGGGTAGTCGCGTTCGAGGCGGTCGATGGATTGGCGGGCGCGCTCGCGGATTTGGGCGGCGGTGGTCGAATCGATTTGCGTGAGGCCTTCGCGGAGGCGGTCGGCGTCGGCGGGTGTGATCGGGAACGGGCTGATGCAGCAGGCGGTGCAGCCGGGGCGGCAGGCGAGCCACGCGCCGGCTTTGCGGACGGCCTCGGCAAGCGCGGCGTCGACGATCTGGATGAGGTCCCCGCTGGCCATGCTTCATGCTAGCATCGTGTTTTGCGAAAGGTTCCTCTCGGGGAATCCCTCCGGATTATCGGGCGAGGGTCGCTGAACTGGCTCGCCCAACGCCCCATCGTCGTATCCTTCGAAGTCACCGACGCCTGTACGTGCTACTGCAAGCACTGCGACCATGGCGGTCCGCGCGACACGTCCAAAAATCTGAAGCCCGCGGAGTATCGCCGTTATCTGGATGCGCTGCGTCCGTGCGTGGTGCAGATCTCGGGCGGCGAGCCGCTGATGCGGCCGGACGTGGTCGAGATCGTCCGCGAGGTGAAGGGCGGGTCTCGGCCCCCGTATACGATTCTGGTGTCCAACTGGTCGGAGATGACGGAGGAGAAGTACCTCGCGCTGCGCGAGGCCGGGGTCGACCAATTCTCGGTGAGCCTGGATTTTCCCGACGATCGGCACGATGAGTTTCGCGTGTATCCGGGCCTGTACCGGCATCTGGAGGATCTGATTCCGCGGCTGACGAAGCTGGGGCACGACGACATCGTGTTGAACAGTTGCATCACGAGCGAGAACGTCGGGGAGATCAATCGGATCGCGGACAAGGCGCGGGAGTGGGGCGCGAATCTCTGTTACAGCGCCTACTCGGCGCGTCGGACGGGCTGCCGCGATTACTTCCTGGACTCCGCGGAGCAGCTCGCGGAATTGAACGCGCAGCTCGACCGCGTGGAGGCGCGCCGCGATCCTTCCAACTGGATCGTCAACGCGCCGACCACGCTGGACGCCACTCGCCAGTACTTCGCAAAGCGTGGCACACCTGGCTGCAAGGCAGGTTTGCGTTTCCTGGTGGTGACGGCCGACGGCATGCTCCAGCCCTGTTCGATGCAGTTCCGGCGATACCGTCTCGAGGACCGGGATCGGATGATCGAGGAGTTCACCTCCCACAACTCCTGCGACGAGTGTTATGTTTCGATCCGGTCGTACCTGGACAAGAGCTTTCCGCAGTTGTTGAGCGAGAATGTCCGCGAGTTCCTCAGTATCCGCCCAGCCGGAACGTCACAGTAATCGGGGCGATCACTTCCACCAGATCACCGTTCAGAGTGGCGGGCTTGTAGACCCACTTCATGACGGCGTCGGTTGCGGCCTTCACCAGGAACGGATGTCCCTTCAAGACCCTGAGGCTGTGGATGCGTCCGTCTGTCCCGATGATGCCCTCGAGTTCGACGACTCCTTCGACGCGGGTGCGGCGCGCCATCTCCGGATAGACCGGGTCGGGGTGGAAGATCGGCGCGGCTAGTTGGACTAGACCACCGGCGCGGATGCGTTGGGTCGGAGTCGGAGCGAGCGGCTTCACGACGGCCTGCTCGACGATCCTCCGTGGCGGCGGCGCGGTCGTCGATCTCATGAGCGTGTCGAGAACGCCACCGACGACGCCGTCTGTGCTGCCATTCTCGACGCCGCCGATCACGCCAACCTCGTTAGAGACCTGCGGTGGATCGTCCTTTGCGTCCATCACAATACGTTCGGGCACCGCGGTTGGTGCGCATAAAGGGCACCGATACACACGCGTCGCCTTCACGAATTTCGGCTGGACCTCTATGTTGCCCTTTGGCCGTGGCGGAAGGGGCGGGCGCGGAGGCTCCAGTAGGGTCACATACGACCGTAAGTTAGGCAAGACTGCGGGCGAGATCAGCGGCGCCAGCAGCATTGCTCCCACAATCAAAACCTGGCCGGAAATTCCGGCGCAAGTGCTCCAGAGGCGGGTCGACGCTGGAGCGGCGGTTAGTGTCGCCGATTCGAACATGATGATTCGCTCCTCTCACGTGCGGACTCACTCCTCCCCTGGCCAGTGGGGTGTGTTGAGAATTTCTCAACGTCCACCCAAATAGACACCGCAACGGTCGAGAAGTTCCTATGATGGAAAGGTGCAATTGCCGATCGAAATCCGACGGGCGATCGAGGAGCGGGCCGACGAAGTAGGCTTCCCGGCCTTGAAAACCGCGGCTTCCGCGCTCTCCGAGGCCTATCGGGAGGGTCGCGGCGCCCCAAAGCTGGAAGAGCGTGCGCGCGTCGCTGCGTATCTCGTCACCCGCATGCCTGCGACTTACGCGGCTACTTACTCGACGTTAGAACAGTTGCCTCCGCTCGAAGTCGCGAGCGTGCTCGATGTCGGGTCCGGCACCGGCGCGGCGTCGCTCGCAGCGCGCCATTTCTTCCCGCGCGCAACGGTCACCATGATCGAGCGCGACCGCGCGTTCGCAGAGGCCGCGCAAACATTTCTGCCGAGAGCGGAGATTCGTATCGACGACGCACGCACCGCCACATTGCCGCAGGCGGACCTCGTGATCGCGGCGTACTCGGTCGGCGAGTTCGGAGCGGCGGTCGTCAAGCGACTGTGGGACGCGGCGGCGACGGCGCTCGTCGTGGTCGAGCCCGGCACGCCGCGCGGTTTCGCGACGATCCGGGCGATTCGCGACGAGCTCGTGGCCGCGGGGGCGCGAATCGCGGCGCCGTGTCCGGTGGAGACTGCGTGTCCCGTCCCAGAGGGAGATTGGTGCCACTTCGCGGCGCGCGTCGAGCGGTCGTCTCTGCACCGCCGGGTGAAGGGCGGCGACCTCGGGTGGGAGGATGAGAAGTTCAGCTACATCGCGCTGGCTCGGGCGGAGGTGCCGCGCGCGACGGGCCGTGTAGTGCGGCATCCGCAGCATCGTCCGGGGCTGATCGAATTGCGGGTGTGCGGGTCGGAGGGGCTGCGCACGGAGCTGGTCGGGAAGAAAGAGAAGGAGCGTTTCCGCGCGGCCCGCGGGGCGAAGTGGGGCGAAAGGTGGGGATGAACGGGGTGGCCGAACAGATCGACATTTTCGACGCGAACCTGACGCGGATCGGGTCCATGGATATTGCCGCGGCGCACGAGCAGGCCCAATGGCACCGCGCGTTCCATTGCTGGGTCATCAATGGCAATGCGTCCGTGTTGGTCCAGCAGAGATCGCACGCGATGGCGACGTATGCGGGATGTCTCGATGTCAGCGCGGCGGGCCATCTGAGAGCCGGCGAGACGGTGGAGGACGGGATTCGCGAGGTGCAGGAGGAGTTGGGGATCCCGGTCGACCGCACGCAGTTGTTCGACCTTGGCTACCGGACTGAGGCGGCGGATCTGTCGAGCGGCCGGCACAATCGCGAGTACCAGTTCGTGTCCCTGCTGCGGTGCGATTTGCCGCTGAGCGCGTACCGGCCGCAGGCGGACGAGGTCGACGGGCTGTACTGGCTGCCGATCGCGGACGGACTGAAGTTGTTCTCGGGCGGGATCGCGGAGTGCTGCACGCGCGGCGTGCGGTACGACGGCGGAGCGTGGGTCGAGGCGGAACGCGTGATGCGGCGCGAGGATTTCGTGGCGCGCGTCCCGAACTACTACCTGACGGTCTACATCATGGCCGAGCGGCTGCTGGAGGGCCGCTTTCCGCTCGCGATTTCATGAACGCCGCGTAGTTCTCGGCGAGGTGTTCGCGCGACGTCGTGCCCGTGAGGACGACTCCAGTGAATCGTCGGGCGAGGACGAAGTCGAACGCAGCGGCCTTATCCGCCGCGAGCGCCCCCATGGCAAAGGGCCGATTGACCGCGATCCACATGCCGCGCGCGGCGGCCGCGTCGATCGCGGGGCCGAACGCGGGGCGCGCGGAGTTGTGCGGAAGCTGCATGACGGTGTAGCGCGGGTCGGCGATGGCGAGCGCGGCCGAGTCGGGGTCGCTGACGCTGGGTCCGAGGCGCACAATGCCGAGCGATTCCGCGTAGTCCCAGGCGCGGGCGACGTCGGCGGAAGCGAGGGCGGCGGGCGTGGTCTTGTGGAGGTGAAGGACGTCGACGCGGCCGAGGCGTTCGACGCTGCGGTCGAGACTGCGGCGGAGGGCGTCGTAGGAGTGGTCGGCGTAGGGCTCGTTCGCGGCTGCGTTCCAGTGCTCCCCGAATTTGGTAGCGACGACCACGTCCGAAAGTCCCCGCACGAAGCGGCCGAGGCGTTCCTCGCTGACGCCGTCGCCGTAGGACGGGGCGGTGTCGAAGTAGCGGATGCCGAGCTCGTACGCGAATTCCAGGAGGGCGCGGGCTTCGGCTTCCGACGGAATGTCATGAGGGACGACGCCCCACGGTTTGCCGAGGCCGACGAGCCCGAGGCCGAGCTGCACGTTGACAGGAGTCACCGAATATAATCATAGGCTCATGCTGACCCGCGAACAGGCTTGGGACATCCTCTGCGAATACACGAAGTCGGAAGGGCTGCGGAAGCACGCGCTGGCGGTGGAGACGTGCGTCACGGCGTACGCGCGAAAGCTGGGTGAGGACGAGCAGAAGTGGTCGGTAACGGCCCTGCTGCACGACTTCGACTGGGAGATTCACCCGACGCTCGAAGGCCATCCGCAGAACGGCGAGCCGATCCTGGCGGAGCGCGGCGTCGAGGAGGAGATCCGGCGGGCGATCCTGTCGCACGCGAATCACACTGGTGTGCCGCGCGTGTCGCCGCTCGAAAAGACGCTCTACGCGTGCGATGAGCTGGCGGGGTTCATCACCGCGATCTCCTACGTGAAGCCGACGAAGAGCGTATTCGAGGTGGACGTCGCGTCGGTCAAGAAGAAGATGAAGGACAAGGCGTTCGCGCGGTCGGTGAACCGGCAGGACATCGTCGAGGGGGCGCAAGAGCTCGGCGTGCCGCTCGAAGAGCACGTCGACTTCTGCGTGAAGGCAATGCAGGCGCGGGCGGACGAACTAGGGCTGAAGGGAATTGCGACGGCATAGCCCGCGACGGTTCAGTTTTCGGACGGCGCGCGGTCGATCCGGTCCACGATGAGGATGTCGAAGGGCGCTTTGGCGCTTTCGAGCGTCAGTCCCAGCGTCTTGACGGCGTCGATGAGCGAAACCATCTGCTCGGGTCCACAGCCAACGCGGCCCTCGACTCCAACGCAGCCGAAGTCGAGAGGAAAATCGTAGGCGCCGGCGAGGCCGGTTCGATTCACGACGGGACGGTCGAGCCAGACGCTGGAAGCGCCCGGGGTTCTTCCGTGCGAAAGGAACTCGGCGAACGCTTCCATGGTTACGTTGCGGCAGGTGTGGTGGCCACCGCGACCGCCCTGGCAGCCGTCCTGCGCGGGATCGCCGCCGGCTGCCGGCTTCATTTTCGGCCCTCCTTTGCCGACGGTGAGCAGGTAGACGGCGCGCGTCTTCTCCTCATGGTGCGACGCGAGGTGGAAGCGATCGGCGAGCATGGTCTGGAGCATCGCCGGCACTTGCGCCTTGGACGATCCAGGCGGCAGTTTCGCGACGATGTGGAAGCGGGCCTGTTCGATCCAGGAGGGCGCGACTACTTGGTCCTGGGGAAGCTGGTAGGCGAATTGGATCAGCATCGAGAGTGGGACCGCGTGGAAGGCCGCCTGCGCATCGTCGATGGCGAGCGGCTTCTGGCCGGCGGCGATCACTTGCATGATCGTCTCCGAAGCGGGTTTGATCGAGACGACCTCGAAAGCGGGCTTCGACTCCTGGGCGAGGAGCGGCGCGGCGACCAGGAGCAGTAAGGTCGATAGGCGCATGGACCCTCCTTGGGATCAGGTTAGTACGAGTTCGTCCGCGCCAGGGACCGGGGGCCGGGGAATAGCTCGGCTGTTGCCATCGCCAGCACGATCACGGCGGTCCTGGCAGCTTCCCACCACGGCAACGCGCCGGCGGGCGCTCCGCTCAGAACATCCGGCGCCATCGTGAGCAGGGTGGCGACTGCGAGGGGCTTCCAGAGGGCGACGCCCAGCTTATGTCGCCAGAGAATCCGGAAAAGCGCGAACCCGATCAGCGGACAGATCAGATGAACCACCGGCGCGTAAAAATGTCCGAAGTCCCGAATGTGGCTCAGCGGCTGCCATCCGTGGGCGTAACTCCACAGGCGCTCCGTCGCCAATAGGATGTGGCGAAAGAATCCCTGGTAAGGAGAAGACGAAGGGTCGTTGAAATTCACTGCGGAATCGACCACGCCGTGCGTGAAGACCGTCGCTACCCCGATGCCGATTCCGACCGCAATGGAGCCGCGCATGAAACCTCCACTGTCCTCATCGGCGGTTCCAGAGCAGTCTTTACCCGGCCGCGGATCCAGCGATTGGCGGGCTCCTCGATCCACTTGTAGACCACCGACGCGATGGCGATTACGGCGATGACGTAGATCGTCGCCGACAGCGCGCGCGTGTAGCGGGCATACCAGAACAGGATCGGCATGTGGAGGATGTACATCGCATAGCTCGCCTGCCCGAGGAAGACGGTCGCGGGGGTCGAAAGAGCGCGGGCGAGGCCGCCTCCGCCGAGGGCAAAGCCGAGGAGCAGGAGCGCATTGATCGGCCGCAGCATCGTGTTGAGATCCACGCGGGGCGGAAGCCAGTCGATCCGCGCGATGAAGAGCGCGCCCAGCGCGAGGGCGGGCAGATAGAGCCATGCGCCGGAGAAAGTCCAGCCGCGTTTGCGGATGAGCTCGAAGCCGCGCGCGGCCGCGATCCCCATGAAAAAGTCGGCGAGGTGCACGACGGGTTTGAGCTGGTCGGAGACGCCGCAGGCGTACAGGACGCGCGTGAGGCAGGTCGCGCCTAGGGCGAGAGCGATCGCTTGCCGCCAGCCGGCGCGGGCCATCAGAATCGCGGCCAGCGGGAACGAGAGGTAGAAGAAGATCTCGCAGGAGAGCGTCCAGGCGGGGATGTTCCAATTGACGGGGATGCGTCCGAACCATGCCTGGATGAGGAGGCCGTGCTCGACGAGGATCGGCGTCTTGGCCGGCGTGAATTCGGCCACGATCTGCGGCGAGATCAGGAGCAGGCTGATGAAATAGACGGGGTAGATGCGGGCAGCGCGCGCGGCGGCGTAACGAAGCAGATGCCGGCGGGACCAGTCGCTGTCGCGATACGTGCGGGCGAGGACGAAGCCGGAGAGGACGAAGAAGGTCTGGACGGCGAGGTAGCCTCCGCGAATCCACGCGTAGATGGCAGACGGAGTCGCGGCGGCCGCGGCGCCCAGCATGTCGCTGGGGCCGGTGATGTGGTGGCCGATGACCCAGAGCGCGAGAAAGAAGCGGAGGCCGGTCAGGGCTGGGAGATGGTCGGCGCGCTGCTTCACAGGATTAGCCGCCGAGCGAATCGTGTCCGCCAACGCCGGCGATATCTTCGACGTGGGTGCCCTTATCGTCCGTGTGCTGCGGGATGGTCGCGTCCATATTGACCTGGGACTCGGTGGCCCCGACACTCGAATCGGTGGAGGCCGAAGGCGCCGAGGGGGCGGCGTCGGCCGGCGCGGACGTCCGCTCGACCACGATGTGGAAATGCGCGGCGAAGGTCGCGATGGCGCCGACGGCGGCCAGGAGGGGGGCCAGGATCACGCCGACCGTGGCGACGGTCAGCGGGATCTCCACGTAGGTCTGCCCCTGGTCGTTCTTGATGATGATGCGGCGGACGTTACCCTCATGGATCAATTCGCGAACTTTGCCGCCGAGCTCGTTGGCTTGAACCTTGAGCTCTTCGAAAAACTGGCCGATCGTGTCCATGTGGGCAGTGTAACGCGATTGGGGCGCTGGGGCTGCGGAGGGGTATGCTGAAGGTAGGAGCCTTGCATGGAAGTGCCGTTCACCCCGGACTTGGAAGCCAAGATTGCGGACACAGCCGCCCAGCAAGGCCGCGCCCCGGCGGATGTTGTGCAGGAGTTGGTCGCTCGGTATTTCAATGAGGACTCCCATTACCTGGAGGCGGTGAGACTCGGAGATGAGGCACTGGACCGCGGCGAGTACCTGACCCATGATGAGGTCGGGCGGCGCTTGCACCGATTTTTGGACGCCTGATGGAAGTCCGCTGGTCGCTGGCGGCCGCAGAAGACCTCGAACGGATCTGCGACCGCATCGATCACGATAGTCCGGCGGCCGCCCGGCGCGTGGCTAAGATCATCTACGAAGGATGCGGACGGCTGGCTCAGTTTCCCGCCAGCGGTCGTACCAGCATGCGAATACCAGGACGCCGCGAACTAGCTTTTGCGAGGCTTCCGTACATCGCGGTCTATCGAATTCTCGATGATGCCGTGGAGATCTCCCGTATCTACCACGCGGCGCAGGACTGGCCATAGCTCTGGGGTTACCCCCGTGCTTGGGTCCGGAACAGCGCCCGCGATTCGATCTTCGCGTCGTCCAGTTCGATTCCGAAGCCGGGCGCATCCGGGAGCGCGAAGTGGGCCTTCACCGGCGCCGGCGCGGTCTTCTCGAAGTGGTAATACGACTGCATCTTGAGGATCAGATACTCGGCGAGCGGGCAGACCGCGGGGGACTGGCTCGCGATCAGGTGAAGGGCGGCGTGGAGGCTGTGGCCGTGCGGGATCACGGGGACGTCGAAGATCGACGCCACCGCGCAGATCTTTTGCAGTTCCGTGATGCCGCCGCACCATTCGGGGTCGCACTGGACGACGCTGAGCGCGCCGGCCTTGAGATAGTCGTAGACTTCCCACCGGCCCTGGATGTGTTCGCCGGAAGCGATCGGGATCGTCGTGCCCTTGTGCAACTCGGCGAAGGCGTCGATCTTCTCGGCCTGGGTGGCTTCTTCGATCCAGCGGGGACGGTAGCGCTCGACCCGTTTAGCCCACGCCAGTGCGTAGCTCAGGTCCCAGCCGCTGTAGATGTCGAACATGAGTTCGACGTCGTCGCCGACCGTCTCGCGCAGAAGGCGGACGAGATCGACGTTTTTGCGTAGGCCCTCGGGGCCGTCGCCGGGTCCGTAGGCGAGGAACCACTTCTGATAGCGGTAGCCCTCGCGTTTGAGCTGCGCCGCGCGGGACTGGGCGCGATCCGGCTCAAGCGAGTAGCCGAGGCAGCTCGCGTACGCCTCGACGGTCGTGCGCGTGGGACCGCCGAGCACCCGGTACACCGGCGCCTTGAAGTAGCGTCCGCGAAGATCCCAGAGCGCGTTATCGACGGCGCTGATGGCCATCAGAAAGTGGCCGCGCCGGGCATGGCGGTTGGACCGGTACATCTGGTCCCAGAGCTTCTCGTGGGCCAGCGCGTCCTTGCCGGTGAGAAACGGACGGAGCTGTTCGTCGATGACGAGGGCGACCTCGCGGTCGATCGGGCCGTAGAGGCCGTCGAGTCCGTCCGCGGTGCGGATTTTCAGGTAGATGGCGCTGGCGGAGGCGTTGGACTGTGTGGGCGTGGCGCTGTCGCGGTAGGGCGCGGGGCGGAGTTCGTCATAGATGTGGAGCGGGTTGACCTGATACTGCTGGTCGACTCCGCGTCGCGTCTCGCGATGGCCGCGGAGTTCCCACAACTCGACCGCGGAGATCGGGAGAGGTTTGGTGACGGCGAATGCCGGGATCGCGGGCAGCGCGGCTAGGAAATGGCGGCGGGAGAGGGTCACGCGCATACGGTATCACGGATGGCGCGGTCCGAAATCGTTAATGGCGTCTTAATTGGGCGGGCGTACCGGGCTGGGTGGCGGGATGCGTCCATCGAAGCAGGGACCTTATATGAACTCACTCCGGTTTGGCATCACGATCGCGGTGGCATTGGGCGCGGCGGCGCTCGCTTCGGCGCAGGGGCAGTACGGACCCCCACGGGAGTACGGCTACGGACAGCCCGGCTATGGACGCGCCGATCGCGGCGGCGGTCCGGCGTACCAGATCGGCGTCGAGGACGGGCGGCGCGACGGAGAGCGCGACGCGTATTCGGGTCACAGCTTCCGTCCGACGCACAGCGGCAACTTCCACCACGCGGACCGCGGCTACCATCGTGAGTTCGGGCCGAAGCAGATGTACAAGGACGCGTACCGGTCGGGATATACGGAAGGCTACCGCGCCGGGTACGGACAGGGTCCGCGACGACGGCGGTAGGGAAATCCCAGAGCCGCGACAGTGATGGAGCGGTTGCAGGCGCGAACGCATCGCCTGCTGCGACGGCCGCTCCATTACTGTCGCGACTCTGTTAGATCACAGCGACGCAGGCGCGGTCGGGGGAGAGGATTTTCGCTTCGACCGCTTCCCGCTCCAGTTCCTCGCGGAATTGCGGGGCGGCGATCGCGATCAGCGCTTCCGCCCTCTGGCGGAGCGTCTTCCCGTGCAGATACGCGACCCCGTGTTCGGTGATCACGTAATGCACATCTCCGCGCGAGGTCACGACCCCGGCGCCGGGTTGTAAGCGCGGGACGATGCGAGAGATCGCGCCGTTCTTGGCGGTCGCCGGCAGCGTGATGATCGGTTTGCCGCCCTTCGACCGGGCGGCGCCGCGGAGAAAGTCCACCTGCCCACCGATTCCGCTGTACATCGTCTGCCCCATCGAATCGGCGCACACCTGACCCGTGAGGTCGACCTCGATGGCGGAGTTCAGCGCGACCATGCGGTCGTTCTGCGCGATCACGAAGGGGTCGTTGGCGTAGGCGGTGCGGTGGAACTCGAAGCTCGGGTTGTTGTCGATGAAGTCGAACAGCAGCTTGGTCCCGAGGACGAAGCCCGCGACACACTTGCGCGGGTGGAGCGTCTTCCGTTCGCCGTTGATGACGCCTGCAAGGATCAGGTCGACCGCGCTATCGGGGATCATCTCCGAGTGAATGCCGAGGTCCTTGTGATCGCGCAGCAATCCGAGGACCGCCTCCGGAATGCCGCCGATCCCCGTCTGAATCGTCGCGCCATCGGGAATCAGCGGCGCGACGTGCTTCGCAATCGCGCGCTGCACGTCCGAGATCTCGTGCTTGGGGTACTCGGCCAGCGGGTGCGACGTCTCGATGAACGCGTCGACGCGGCTGACATGGAGGAACGTGTCGCCGTGCGTACGCGGCATCCGGTCGTTGATCTCGACGACGACGTGTTTGGCGCACTGGGCGGCGGCGTGGGACACATCGACTGCCACGCCGAGGCTCATGTACCCGTAGTTGTCGGGCGGCGTGCACTGCAGTAGACAGACGTCGACCGGCAGCGCGCCGGAGTTGAAGAGGCCCTCGATCTCGCTCAGAAAGATCGGGGTGTAGTCCGCGCGGCCTTCCTGCACGGCCTTACGAACATTCCCGCCGATGAACAGGGCGCTGTGCCGGAAGTGGCCTTCGTACTCGGGACGGGTGTAGTCGGCGATCCCCATGGTGGCCATATGGAGCACCTCGACGTTGCGCACCTCGGGGCCGCGGCGCGTGAGCGCCTGGACGAGCTCGATGGGCTCGGCGCACCCATTATGGACGTAGACACGCTGGCCGGAGCCGACCGCTGCGATGGCCTCGTCGGCTGTGGTGATGCGGGATCGATAGTCGTTGTTCATGGGCGCCTCCCGCGCAGCAGGTAGACGCCGCGGGCAAGATCGGGACACTTTTCGACGGCCGCGTCGGGACCGTATTTCGCGAGCGAGAGCAGGTAGGGTAGCATCGCCTGCGCGATGGCGACGCTGGCGGAACGGCCAAGATCGGCGGTGAAGTTCGGGACGCAGAAATGGGTGACGTTGCGGTAGACGAAGGTCGGCTCGGCGAGTGTCGTGGGCCGGCTGGTCTCGACGCAGCCGCCCTGGTCGATGGCGACGTCGACGATCGCGGCGCCGGGCTTCATGCGTTCGACCATGGCGCGCGTGACGACGTGCGGCGTGCGCGCGCCGGCCACCAGCACGGCGCCGATCACGACGTCCGCGGAGGCGACGGCTTCGGCGATTGAGTCCTCGTCGGAGAGGCAGGTCTCGACGCCGGGGACATGCTGGAGGATGCGGCGCAGGCCGCGCGGATCGCGGTCGAAGGCGGTGACGTGCGCGCCCGCCGCGGCGGCGCTGCGGACGGCGGCGAACCCGACCGAGCCGATCCCGATGATCACCACTCTTGCGGGTGGAACGCCCGGAGTGCCGCCGAGCAGGATGCCGCGCCCGCCGGAACTGGAGCGCAGCAAGTGGGCGGCGATCGGGACGGTCATCTGACCGGCGATCTCGCCGATGGCGGAGAGGACGGGGCGCGTGCCGTCCGGCTGTTCGATGATCTCGCAGCCGATCGCCGTCAGGCAGCGCGCGGAGAGCGCGTCGAGGAGGGCGCGGTCGGCGACGGCCATGTGGTAGAACGCCGCGATGGCCATATGCGGGCGGCAGAGTTCCAACTCGTCGAGGGTCGGGCGGCCGATCTTGGGGAGCAGGTCGGCGCGCTGGATCACTTCGGCGGGGGAGTAAGCGATGGTGGCGCCGGCGCGTATGTAGTCGTTATCGGGGAACATGGCGCCGTCGCCGGCGCCGCTCTCGACCCACACCTGATGCTGGGACGCGACCAGCCGCCGCACAATCGTGGGCGTGACGGCGACGCGGCGGTCGAACGCCCCCGTCTCGCGGACGATCCCGATGTTCATACGGCCACCGGCGTATAGCTCTCGAGCAACTGCGCGCGGACCGAGTGCAGCCGTCCGGAGAGCACTTCGACCAGCGCGCGCATGAAGGCGAACCCGAAGGCATAATCCTGCTCGCAGGCATGGCGCAGGCGGGCGCCGTCGAAGGCGATGGCGTGGACGGGCTCGAGGGCGCGAGCCTGGAACTGCTTCCGGTCGTCGCCGGTCACCGAAGACCAGCCGAGGACCTCGCCCGCGAAGAGCGTCGCGATGCGGACCGGGTGGGCGGGGGTGACAACCTCGAGAGCGACGTTCCCGTCGACGAGCAGGTAAAAGAAGCTGGAGTGGTCGCCCTCCTGGAAAATCAGCTCCCCGGGAAGGAAAGAGACCTCGGCAGCCATCGCGGACAAACGGGCGAGATGGTCCGGCCAGAAGGCCTTGGAAAACGGGTGTTCCGGTAAAGAAGGCATGGGCACCTCTTCAGGGTGGTGGTCCATGACTATAATGAGGTCTTTAAAGCCTAAATGCAAGTATGGGCCACGAATGAACACGAATGGACACGAAATAAGCAAAGCCCGAGACCTTATTCGTGTGAATTCGTGTTCATTCGTGGCCTAATGCGCTTACTTCTTGGGTTCCTGAATTCGAATATTTCGGTACGCCATTCCCCCGTCATGATCGCCTTGGAGGAAGAAGGGGCCGGGCTCGCCTTCTTTACTGTCGAGGGCTCCTCCGGTGATTCCGGGAATTTCCAGGTTTTCGTGGATCGTCTTTCCGTTGCGGACCACCGTCAGATTGCGGCCCACGAGCGTGATGTCGAAGGTCTGCCATTCTCCGGAGCCCATCGGCATGTCGACTTTCGGGGCGACGAAGCCGTAGAGCGATCCCATTTCGTGGCTGGGCTGGGTGCCGCCTTCGGTGCCGACCTGGATCTCGTCGCGGCCGCGCAGGTAGATACCGCTATTGCAGTGCTCGGGGCAGTTCACTTCGATATGCAGCTTGAAATCCTGGAAGGTGCGGGTGGTGCGGATGTTGGAGCCGCGCGCCTCGTTGAAAAGCGTGCCGTCCTTCACGACCCATTTGCTGTTGGCCGGATTGTTGACGGGCTCCCAGCCGGTCAGGTCCTTGCCGTTGAAGAGGGCTTCGGGCTCGGTCCAGGCCTTCGGCATCGGGCGCTTCAACTCGGGGGCGCGGACGCCCTCGATCTTCACTTCCATCGGTCCCTGTTTCTGCGTCCCAGTGAGATTGTTGCCCGCGACGGTGAGGTCCCAGATCTGGTCGGGACGGTTGTTGGTCCCCTTCGCGACGGTGATCAGGAGGTGGTCGGCCTCCACCTTGGCGTCCACGATGGGACGGACGGCGCCGCCCTGCGGCTGAATGCGGCCGTCGAGTTTGCCGTCTTTTTCGACGATTTCCATCCACTGCGGCCAGGAGCGGTTGTTGTTGCCGGTCAGAGTGAGGTCCCAACGGCCGAGGAAGGGCTTACCGGCCTGCGGCAAGGCGGGAAGAGCGCACGCCAGGCCGACTGCAAGAATAACGGAGATTCGGTTCATCAATGCCAGTTTAACGCCTAATAGCCGATTGCCTTCACGGCGGCGTCGCCGAGGCGCTCGCGAAGCTGTTCGAGGTACAGGCTGGAGGGCGTGACCGTCGCGCCTTTCGCGTCGTACGTACCCTGCGGCGGTGTGTCGACCGCCTCGCCCTTACATCCGATGCACCAGTTCATCGTGCCCGGCGCGGCCTGGACCAGCAGGAATGGCGACGTGACGTTCCACGCGACGGCCCAACCGATATCCCAGCCGTGGCCCGACCCGGCCGTCTTGCGGTTGGAGAACGCGATACCCTGCGCCCGGGCGGTGCTGTTATCGAAACGGCCGCGGTCGACCAGCAGGCCGGTCGCCCAGCGCTGGTGCGGCGAGACGCCGCGTTCGTTGGTGACCGCGTCGAGAATCACGATCGGACCGGTGACGCTCGCCTGCGTGACGAACGGCCAGGTTCCCTCGCCGGTGACGGTGCAGCGCGAAACGAGAATCTGCGTGCCCGAGAGCGAGAAATCGGCGGGCGCGGCGGCCCCGGTATGGGTGTCCGAGTGCGCGACGCGGATCTTGTCGAGAGTAAGGCGCTTGGCCGCCGCCCCGATCACGATGGCATTCTGCGTCTCCTGGATCGCGATGTCGCGCGCCCAACCGTCCACGACCGCGTCCATCTGGAACGCGGTGTACTGACCCTCGCTGATCGGGACGTCGATGAGCGGCGCGACGAGGCGCAGCGACTCGACGCCGACCTCGGAGATCCGGCCGGGGAAGCTGTACTTTACGATCGAGGCGCCGGGCGGATTGAGGTAGGCGGCGTCGATCGAATCGGAGAGCGGCACGTCGAGCGTGATGGTCTTGCCGTCGATGGCTTGGATGGTGCGGTCGGTGCGGATGAACGTGCCCGGCTTGATCCAGGTCTGCTGTTTGCCATCGCGGACCAGCGTGTCCATGCCCATGAAGTGGACCCATTTCTCGGTGACGGGACGGCGGACGAGGATGGCGTCGCCGCGGTGGAAAGCGGACGCATCGTCGACGTGGAAGGAGATGGCGCCGGAGGGGACGTACGGGTCGGTGACGTTGGCGGACTCCGCGCCGGGTTGCCACGCGCCGGTCCCGCGGATCTGGAGGAAGCGGTGCGGCGCGCCGGTGAGTTTGATGGTCGTGCCGCCTTCGCCGGACCCACTGCCGCGCAGGACGACGCCGCTCGCGGTGATCGAAAGAGTGCCGGCGAGCTCGTACGTGCCGGGCGAGAGCACCACGGCGCCGCCGCCGGAACGACCGGTCTCATCGAGCGCGGCCTGGATCTGCGCGGTGGTGTCGCCGTCGACGGGGCGAAGCGTTTTCGCGACGTTCACCTTGGGGATGGCGACGCCGCCCCCGCGATAGCCGGCGGCCGAAAAGTCCATGATCCGATTGCCGTGTTCGTCGGTGAGGTAATGCAGTTTGCGGTCGGCGCCGAGCGAGACCCATTGCGACGTCTGCTGAGCGGTAAGCGCCGCCGCGAAGAGCAAGAGGACGGGGATGCGTTTGCGTTTCACTTATCCGATACTAAACCCATGTCTCTATCTCGTGCGACAGGACGGGCCGGCTGGCTTGCCCTGACGCTGCTGGGCGCCACGGCTGCGGCGTCGGGCGATTCCACCTATCAGAGTTTGCGCCAAGCCCCGGTGGCCGAAGCATTTGTCGTCGAGAATATCGTGCTGCACCGCGACGCCGGCGTAATCCGGCTGAAGAGCGGCACGATCGGGTTTACGGCGCCGGTCGACGGACGCGATACGGCAGCGGTGTTCTCGGGCGAGGGCGAGTTTACGCTCACGCCGGCCACGGCGATGGAGAAGACTTATCTGAAGAGCCTCACCGAACAGGAGTCGGTGGCGGAGACTTTCGACCGCGCCGTTTTCTATTTCACTGACGACACCGGCAAGGAGATCCGTGGGCAGGCCAAGACTAAGGCGTCCGAGACCAAGCTGGCGGATATCCTGAAAGACTACCGGAAGCGCCTCCGCAATGAGTCCGGTACGAATATCGAATCGAACATTCTCGCCGACCTCTATCACGTTGGGCAGCCGGGCTTCTTCAGCATCTATCTGCACGGGCGGAAGCACTCGGATCTGCAATTTCACTTGAAGCCGCGCGGCGCCGATCCGACGCTCGGGCCGGAAGAAGTGATGGTGGTCAATGTACAGCCGGTCGGCGTGCTGGACGAGATCTGGTACCACGCGCATCGCGAGTCCGAGATCAAGGGCGGGACGGCGACCTCGGATGAGGATCATCGCGCGGTCGCGGCCGAGAGCTACACGCTCGACACCTCGCTGGCGCGTAACGACCATCTGAGCGGCACGGCGAAGCTGCGGTTCAAGGCATTGACGGCGGGCGAGCGGGTAGTCCCGATGGATCTGGTGCCGACCCTGCGAGTCGCGAAGGTCACGCTCGACGGGCAGGAGATCCCGTTCATCCAGGAGGACAAGAAGGACGATGCGGCGCTGTCGATCGTGTTGCCGAAGCCACTGGAGAAGGGAGGCACGCACGAGGTCGCGCTGGAGTACGCGGGCGATAAGGTGGTCCGCAAGGAAGGCGGCGGCAATTTCGCGGTCGGCGCGCGCGAAAGCTGGTATCCCAACCTGAACACGTTCCACGACCACGCCAAGTTTGACCTGACTTTCCACGTGCCCAAGGCGTACACGCTCGTGAGCATCGGCAAACTCGAGAAGCAATGGGCGGAGAAGGATCTGGTGAGTTCGCACTGGGTCACGGATTCGGCGGCGGTGGCGGGCTTCAACTACGGGACGTTCAAGAAGAAGAGCGTCTCCGATCCGCAGTTGGGCATCACGGTCGAGGGCTATGCGACGTCGGAGGCGCCGGACTATCTGCGTATGGGAGAGATCGCGGGCGGCGGGGCAATGTCGCCCTCCGCGCTGATCGATTCGACGCTGGTGGACGCCCAAAACGCCCTGCGGGTGTACGCGCTGTGGTTCGGCAAACCGAATTTCGACCGCATCGCGATCACGCAGCAGCCGGAATTCAACTTCGGGCAGTCGTGGCCCTCGCTCGTGTACCTGCCGATGAGCGCGTATCTGGATTCGACGCAGCGGTGGCAGTTGATGCAGGGGATCAGCACCAGCCTCACGAACTTCGTCGAGGAGGTGACGCCGCACGAAGTGTCGCATCAATACTGGGGGCACATGGTCGGGTGGTCGACGTACCACGACCAATGGCTCTCGGAGGGCTTCGCGACGTTCTCGGCGAGCCTGTTTCTGCAAGTCACGAAGAAGGATCTCGGCCCGTTCCAGCACTACTGGGATGAGGCGCACAAGGAACTGCTCGACAAAAACAAGTACGGGAAGCGCGCCAACGATGCCGGTCCGATCTGGATGGGCATGCGGCTGATCACGGAGAAGAATGCCGGGGCGTATCGCGGGGTCGTCTACGAGAAGGGCGCGTACGTGCTGCACATGCTGCGGCAGATGATGCGCGACCAGAAGGAGGGCGATAAGCCGTTCATGGCGATGATGCGCGATTTCGTCGAGCAGCACCGCAACGGCAACGCGTCCACCGAAAGCTTCCAGCGCGTCGTCGAGAAGCACATGACTCCGGCGATGAATATCCGCGGCGACGGCAAGATGGACTGGTTCTTCAAAGAGTGGGTCTACGGGACGGCGATTCCGAAGTACAAACTCGAGTACACGACGGTCGAGGAGAACGGGAAGACGATGCTGAAGGGGTCCGTGTCGCAGAGCGACGTGCCGGACGACTTCGCGATGCTGGTGCCGATTTATTTCGATTTCGACGGGCAGGTGACGCGAGCAGGGTCGGCGAAGATCACCGGGAATACGACACTGCCGTTGAATATCGCTCTGCCGAAGAAGCCCCGCAAGGTCATGTTGAACTACATGCACGACGTGCTGGAGCAGTAGCAGCTACTGCAACAGAGCCGCGCACGACAGTAAGCGGTTGCCGCGGCGACGTGAATGCAGCCGAAGAAGTGGCAACCGCTTACTCTCGTGCGCGGCTCTGTACACTGGTCTCATGGACGCGAAGCGCGCTGCCGCTGAAGCCGCCGCCCTGCTGGTCGAGGACGGGATGATCGTGGGTCTCGGCAGCGGCACGACCGCGGCCATCGCCGTGGAGGCGATCGGACGGCGCGCGCCGCGCATCGTCGCAGTCGCGACGTCGGAGAAGACGGCGGATCTGGCGCGGACGTTCGGCATCCGGCTGGCGACGCTGGCGGAACAGCCGCGCCTCGACCTGACCATCGACGGCGCGGACGAGGTCGAACTCGGCACCCTGAATCTCGTCAAGGGACGCGGCGGCGCGCTGCTGCGCGAGAAGATCGTAGCCAGTGCGACGGCGCGCCTCGTGATCGTCGCCGATGAGACCAAGGTAGTCGATCGTCTGAGCGCTGCCGAGCGGCCGATCCCAGTCGAGGTCGTGCCCTTCGGGTGGGAATCGACGGCGGCGCGCCTGCGGGCACTCGGCGCGAATCCGATCCTCCGCGAAGGCTACGTGACCGATGGCGGCCACTACATTCTCGACTGCCTCTGGGCCGATATGGGCGATGCGGCGGCCCTGGCGAAGCGGCTCGACGGAGTCGTGGGAGCGGTCGAGCACGGTCTGTTTATCGGGATGGCGGCCCAGGCGATCGTTGGGAACGACGCCGGCGAGACGCGCGTGCTGCGTCCTATTTGATCTCTTTAATCTTCACGTTCTTGAACATGATGATCGAGAACTGGTCGTGCATCTGGAGGCCGATCGGGCCCGTCTTGGACCGGTTCGGATCTCCGGCATGCTCGGCGACCACCTTGCCGTTGATCAGGATCGTGATCTTATCCTTGCGCGACACGATGTCCATGGCGTTCCACTCGTCGTTGCGCTGCGAGTCCTTGGGGGCGTCGACGAAGCCGTAGATGCTCCCCGACGGGTGCGGGTCGGGAAAGCGGTTGTTGATCTGGATCTCGTAGCCGATCTTCGACGGCGTCTTGGTGTAGTCCGGCGGCGTGATGATGGCCCATTTCGCGCGCGACGTGTCGCGGATCGAGACGCCGCTGTTGCCGGTGGTCTTGGTCCAATACTCCAGATGCAGGTCGAACTCGCCGTAGTCATCGCGCTTGGTGTAGAGCCAGGACTGCGTGTCGACCCAGGACTTGAAGTCGTGCGGGGTCGTCATCGGTCCGCCGGGCACGAGCATCTTACGGAGATCGCCGATGCGCTGGCCGAGGAGCGTGCCGTCGGCCATGACGGTCCATTGGCCGTCGCCCAGGATCTCCCACCCGTCGAGGTTTTTGCCGTTGAACATCGGCTGAAAATCGGCCGCGCTTAAGGCGCCGGCCAGGGCCAGTAGCAGCGCAAATCGCATGCCTCAGTATACGTCGCGGACGGCGTGTACCATGATTTCAATATTTATTTTCGCTTTGGATTGAGTTACTTGGAGAAGGGGGCTGCGGGAACGCCAAATTCAGGAGTTATTGTGAGCGCCCGTAAGAGGGAGTTCGGTCCCATCTGGTTTACCTGTAGTATTCCCCGATCTCTCCTGATATCCGCACCGCCCCTAGAGGGCGTTCCCTTCTCCCCTGCCGGGCTTCCTCTTACGCCGATTCAAAAGATTATTTTGACTTTTACTCCGAATTCCGGTAAGCCCATGAATATGCCCGCGGGTTCCTACACGTTCCAGGTCGGCTCCATCTGCTGCACGGTTTTGAGCGATGGCTACTTCGCCTATCCGACGCCATGGTTCTTCCCGAACGCCGATCCGACCCGGTTGGGCGAAGCGCTGGACCGCCGCCGCCTCCCTCATAACGCGGTGCTGAGCCCGTACACCTGCCTCTTGATCGAGGCGGGACGCCACGTCGCGCTGGTCGACACCGGGGCGGGCGAGACGTCGCGGACCTCGGGCGCGATCGTCGCACGCCTGGCCATGGCGGGAATCCGGCCGCGCGACGTGGACACGGTAATCCTGACTCACGCGCATCCCGATCACATCGGCGGCGCGGTCGGCAGCGGCGGCCGTCCTCTATTTCCGAACGCGCGCCACATCATCGGCGATGCTGAACTGGAGTTTTGGACCGGGCCGCACCCCGACCTCACCGGCCTGCGCGTTCCGGGAGACGTGAGGGCGACCCTGGGACGTGTCGCGCGACGTTCCATTGAGGCACTGAGGTTTCAAATTGAAACGTTGGATGGCGAGCGGGAGGTGCTGCCGGGGGTGCACGCGATTCCGGCGCCGGGACACACGCCGGGCCATCTCGCCGTGATGATCGCGTCGGGAAGCGACCGCCTGTTGAGCATCGGCGATGCCGCCGTCCACCCGCTCCACCTGGAATATCCCGACTTGGAGAATGGCTTCGATCTCTGCTCCACGACGGCCCGGAGTACGCGCGCGGGCCTCATGGACCGTGCCGCAGCCGAGCAGATGCGGGTGATGGCCTTCCACTTTCCTTACCCCAGCGTCGGACGCATTGCCGCGCGGACAAACGGGGGCTGGGAGTGGACGCCCGGCTGGTAGCGCCGGGTGTGGCACACCGATTGCTCTGATGAATGGCGGGAGAGGTAAAGAGCGATGGAAGCCGTAGTCATCACCGCAACGCTGGCAGGCAGTTTCGCGACCGCCTTCGTCATCCAGAAGTTCGCCCTGGAGGGTCTTTTCCGGATGATGTCGCCGAACCGCCGGGCGCGCGAGTGACCGGCTTTCCGAAGCCGCTTACTTGCGCGAACCGCGCCGCGGGTTCCTCAGCTCCGACTGCCGGACTTTGATTTTCTTACGTTTGGGCTTGCTGATCACGAAAGTGCCACTGCCCACGTACTCCGCTTTCCACAGTTTATCTTCGGCCAAAAAAGTTCTCCTCTAAATCGGGTTGAATTGATCCCTCATTGTACCGCGCATTATTCTGGAAGAGGATGGCGGTGCCGCACATAGCTACGGAAGAGGAATCGCCGGCCCAATCCGCCCTTATTTCCCATACTTTCCGAGCCCTCCGCCACCGCAACTTTCGCCTTTTCATCGGCGGGCAGATCATTTCGCTGGTCGGGACGTGGATGCAGAACGTCGCCCAGAGCTGGCTTGTCTACCGATTGACACACTCGGAGTTGCTGCTCGGCACAACCTGGTTCTGCTCGCAGATCGCGGTCTTCGCGCTGGGACCGCTGGGAGGGCTGGCGGCGGACCGGTTCTCGCGCCGCAACCTGGTGATTGCCACTCAAGTTCTGTCGCTGGTGCAGGCGCTGGCGTTGGCGGCGCTGACGCTGAGCGGCAAAGTCCAGGTATGGCATATCCTTGCCTTGGGTGGGTTGCTGGGTGTCATCAACGCCTTCGATATGCCGGGACGGCAGGCGCTCGTGATCCACATGACGAGCCGCGAGGATCTGCTGAACGCCATCTCCCTCAATTCGGCAGTCTTTAATATGGCTCGGGTCCTGGGACCGGCAGTCGCGGGATTGCTGGTCGCGGCGGTCGGCGAGGGCTGGTGTTTTTTCATCAACGGTGTCAGTTTTTTGGCGGTGATTGCCGGCCTGCTGGCAATGCGTATGCCGCCGGTCGAGCAGTGCGCTCCGGATTCTCCCTGGCGGCATCTGGTGGATGGCTTCCGGTACGCGTGGCAGCGCCACGATGTCCGCCGCATCCTCCTGCTGATGGCGGCCGCGACGATGGCGGGCATGCCGATGTTCGTGCTCGTCCCGTTCTTCGCCGACGGCATTTTCCACCAAGGGTCGCGCGGCTTAGGCTTCCTGATGGGCGCAATGGGGATCGGCGCCGTCACCGGGACGCTGGCGTTGGCGCGGCGCACCCGCGTCACGGGACTGCCGTGGGTGATGGCGTATAGCGGCTTCTGCCTCGGCTGCGGATATCTGGCGTTCGCGATCTCGCCGTCCTACGGGATCTCGCTGGCGATCATGCCGGCGATCGGGTTCTTCGTGATGCGGCAGATGGCGTCCGCGAACACCACGATCCAAACTCTGATCCCCGACGCTTACCGCGGCCGCATCATGGCGCTGTATTCGATGACGGTGGTGGGGCTCGGACCGTTCGGCAGCCTGGCGGCGGGCGCGCTGGCGCACCATTGGGGTCCGCGGCTGACGGTCGGCGCCGGTGGCGTGACCGCGATCGCGGCGGCGACGGTTTTCGGTTGGGCACAAAAACGGAGGCCGATTGCGGCATAAGCTACTGGCAATGGCGGCGCTGGCGGCGTCGTGCGCCCTCGCGCAGTCCGATCCGCGCGCGCAGAAACTCTGTAGCCAGGCCAACGCCATCGCGCTGGATCTGACCAAGATCTCCGGGATGAAGCTGCGCCACCCCGTGCCGTGCGACTTCATCACCAAGGAGAAGATCAACGAGTTCCTGAAGAAGCGCGTGAAGGAGATCGCCAAGCCGGAAGAGATCCGCGCCGAGGAACTCACGCTGAAGAAGTTCGGGCTCGTGCCGCCCGATTTCGACCTCGCCGGCAACACGGTGGACCTGCTGACCGAGCAGGCCGCCGCCTTCTACGATTACGACCGCAAGAAGCTGTTCATCACGGAATCGACGCCCTCGGAGAGCCAGGAGCCAGTGCTGGCGCATGAGCTCTCGCACGCGCTCGCCGATCAGAATTTCAACCTCGGAAAGTTCATCAAACAGGGGCGCAAGAGCGACGACGGCGCCACGGCCCGCCTGGCGGTGATGGAGGGGCAGGCCACGTGGATGATGTCCGAGTTTCTGGCGCAGAAGAGCGGGCAATCGCTCAAGAACTCACCGGGGCTGGTCGCGATGATGAGCAATCTCAGCGAGAGCGGAGCAGGGCAGTACCCGGTCTTCGAGAGCGCGCCTCTGTACGAGCGCATCACGCTGGTCTTTCCCTATACGAAGGGGATGCTGTTCCAGAACGCCGTGTTCCAGCGCGACGGGCAGGAGGGCTTCGCGGAGGTGTTCCGCAAACCGCCGATTTCGACGCAGCAGATCCTGCATCCCGACCGGTATTTTGCCGGGCTGAAGCCGGCCGATCCCGCGCTCCCCGACCCGCATTTGAAGGGGTACAAGGGGCTGGTCGGCGGATCGTTCGGCGAATTGGAGCACGCAATCCTGCTCGAACAGTACGCAAGCAAGGAGCGCGCGCAGGAGGTGGCGCCGCACTGGCGCGGGTCGAACTTCGCGCTGATGGAAAACAAGAGCGCGGCGCGGGTCGTGCTGCTCTACGCGGTGGAGTGGGACGGAGAGGCGGCGGCGCGCGACTACTTCGCCTTCTATCGCGAGGCGTTGCGGAAGAAGTGGAAGTCGATGACGGTCGCGACGGAGTCCGAGGACGCGGTGACGGGCACGGGCGACGACGGCGGGTTCGAGCTGCGGCGCAAAGGCGTGGTGGTGACGAGCGTGGAAGGTCTGGCCCCTGCGATACACTGAGCGGTGATGCTCCGCTGTCTGTTTGTCCTCCTTGCCGGCGCCGCGCTGCTGCCGGCGGCCAACGCTGCGAACGTGCCGCGTCAGGCTTCCGATCTGACGATCCACATGAACGGCGGAAAGAGCGTGCAGGTCAGCTCGTTCAAGGGCAAGCCGACGGTCGTGATCTTCATTCTGACCACGTGCCCGCATTGCCAGAATACGGTCGGGCTGCTTTCCAAGCTCTACGCCGAGTACCACCCGCGCGGGTTGGAAGTGATCGCGTCGGCGATCGACCAGGGCGCGGAGGCGTTCGTGCCGGGGTTCATCCGGCAGTTCGGGCCGGCGTTCCAGGTCGGCTTCGACGACTTCAACTCGGCGCAGGACTTCATGCAGCATTCTCCGATGCTGATCATGCATATGCCGGGCGTGGTATTCATCGACCGCACGGGGAAGGTCCTGGCGCAGTATGAGGGCGACGATCCGGATATGGTGGACGCGGTCCAGGAGAAGAATCTCCGCGCGCGGATCGAGCAGATCATGAAGCCGGCTGCGGCGGCCGCTCCGAAGAAAGCTCCGGCGAAGAAGTAGGGTTATCCCAACTGAGCGATGACGGCGTCGAGCGCCGCGGCGTTCGGCACGCTGCCTTGCGCCATACGCGGATTGCCGCCGCCGCGTCCTCCTGCCGCCGTCACGGCGGTCTTCACCAGTTGGCCGGCGTCGACTCCGGAATCCGCCGACGTGGCGAGCAGCACCGAAGGCGGGTCGGCGAGCGATGCGAGGAACACTGCCTTCCCCTGCGCGGTGAAGTTCTGCGCGACGGCCCGGAGTTCGTCGACGGCGCCCCGGTCGAGCCGCTGCACGACGCGGCGGATCCCGTCTGGGCTTGCGGCCGTCTGATCGTAGAGTTCCTTGCCGCGATACGCCGCGAGGTCGAGCTCTAGCTTCTTGCGGACCTTGTCGCCGGCGCGCGACGATTCCAGCAGCGTGGCAACCGCGGCGGGCACTTCGTCGAGCGAGGCGGAGAAGAGCTGTCCGGCTTTCGCGAGTGCGTCGTAATCGGCGTGGGCGCGGCGGATGGCGCGGGCGCCGCACAGGAACTCGACGCGCGTGGCCTGCCGGATCTTCTCGGTCTTGCGCAGCAGGACGGCGCCGATCTCGCCCGTCGCGCGGACGTGGGTGCCGCCGCAGGCGCTGCGGTCGAGCTGTTCGATGCCGACGATGCGGAGCGTGCCCTCACGGTCGGAAGCCTTGCGGAGTCCCTGGGCCTCGGCGGCGTCCTCGAAGCGGACGGTGACGGGGCGATTCTCGTAGATGACTTCGTTGGCGCGGCGCTCCACCTCCTGGAGCACGCGGGCGTCGACCGTGGCCCCTTCGAGGTCGATGGTGGCGCTCTCGGCGCCGAGGTGGAAGCTCACGGTGCGGAGTCCGAAAAGCTCCTCGAAGACGGCGGAGATGAGGTGCTGGCCGGTGTGCTGCTGCATGTGGTCGAAGCGCCGCTCCCAGTCGATAGCGCAATCGACGGCGTCGGCGTCGACGGGCGCGGCGACGCGGTGGGCGAGGCGGTCGCCCTCGTCGACCACGTCGAGCACGCGGACCCCGGCGATCGACCCGGTGTCGAAGGGCTGGCCGCCGGAGGTGGGGTAGAAGGCGGAACGGTCGAGGTAGACGACGGCGCCGTCCGGGGAGCGGTCGGCGATGCGGGCCGTGAAGTCGCGGAGGTAGGAATCGGTGTAGTAGAGGCGTTCGGTCATTGCGCTACAGCCTATTTTGGCAGAACGGGTTGCGCGAGGGCGTCCGGATTCGATACATTGGGGAGGTACGCCTCGCACCTTGTGCGCCCATAGCTCAGCTGGATAGAGCGTCTGGCTACGAACCAGAAGGTCGGCCGTTCGAATCGGTCTGGGCGCACCACTTTTCCCTCTTTTGGCCATACTGGCAGCAGTGGATTGGTGCGCTCCGTTTCCTTCACGCCGGCGCGGATTGCGGGAGGGTGAGGTTCTGGCCCTTCAATTGGACCTGACCGAGTTCGAGCAGCGCTTGAATGTGAGGCTGGACTTCGGCCTTCATTTCCTCGGTCACGCGCGCGAATCCCAACGCCCTACAAACGGCGTTTGGCACTTCGTCTGGATTCATGCCACACGAGGCCTTCACGGCGTCAACGATCGCGCGGCGAATCTCTTCGGGCGCCACTAGATCGAGCTTGCGCGAAGAGAGTGGAAGAGTGCTGCGGTCGCGAACCAGAGGAGTGGTCATACCCGGTTTCCACAGGTGGTCGCCGCGCATCGAGAATTGGCCGGAGGTCGTGCCATAGCGGAGCGCCTCCATGAAGACGTTCTCGATTCGCGCGCCCATTCGCTGGACACCCGCACCCGCCAGAACACGGCGCGCAGCTTCCCGCCAGTGTACCGGACTTTCGACCTCGACAACGCTGGCCATCAGGCCGGCCAATTGAACCGGGCTGACCTCGTGCATTTGTACGCCGCGGAGGTTTAAGGCGATCGTCGCGGAATGGTAGGGCACACCGCTGGCCGCCGTCGACGATGTAACCGGAATGCGGGCTTCGGCTTCGTGAGATGCCGACTCGCCCGCTTTGGGCAACTCCGCATCTGTAGATAGAGGCGCCCGGGCCGTCGATTGCCGGACAGGCGCATCCTGCGCCATCTGAATTGCCTGCACGACGCGGTTTAGTTCCAGGTCGGGGTTACGGAACCACTCGGTCGACCAAATGCGGTGCATGCGCCAGCCGAGCCCTTCCAAAACGGCCTGTCGAAGCCGGTCGCGGTCCCGGGCTGAACGCGCGCTGTGGTAACTCGCCCCATCGCATTCGATGCCCAACACATAACGCCCTGGCCGGTTCGCATCGAGAACGGCCAGATCGACGAAGAAGCCAGCGCATCCGACTTGTGCGTGGAGCGCGTAGCCCAGCCGCTCTAGTTCCCGCTGCACCTGCAACTCGAACTCGGAATCAGGCTCGCGGCCAGTCATCTCGGCGCTTTCGATTCGACCGGTCTGAGCGTAGTGAAGGAACTTCTTCAATGCCGCGATCCCAAGCGACGGCGTGCGGCTGGTGTCGATATCGTCGGCGGTCAAGGACGTGAATACCTCGCACCGGCGGCGCGCCCGGCTGATCAGCACGTTCAACCGACGCTCGCCGCCGGGGCGATTCAGAGGGCCAAAATTCATGGCGAGGAAACCCTCCTTCGTACGCCCGTAGCCGATACTGATGAAGATCACATCCCGTTCGTCACCCTGGACATTCTCGAGGTTTTTCACAAAAAACGGCTCGTGCGGTGGGTATCCGAAGAACTCCTCACACCCTGGATTCTGGCGCCTGAGTACTTCCACTTCGTCCAGAATCGCGTCCATTTGTGCGACGCTGAAAGCCGCTACTCCGAGCGTTTCGCGCTGCTCGCGTGGGAACTGGAGTTGCTGGCGTGCATGCTCCATCACCGCCGCGGCCACGGCCTTCGCCTCTTCCGGATTGGTCCGGGTGCGGCTGCGGTCATACCACGCATTCTCCAATCGGCGGTACATCAAGCCGATCGACTCCCGCTCTCGTGAGGGGCTTGGAAATACCACCAGGCGGTTGTCGTAGAACAGGTAGTTGGACGGCGTGATCAGCGACTCATGGCGGCTCCGGTAATGCCACTGCAGCATTCGCTGGTGCGCTCCGCGCGCGCTGAATAGGCCGAGGATGCTCTCGATATCCGATGTCGGAGGGTTCTCCTCATCGTCCGTCTCGTCTGCGTTCGTGAGGAAATCGAAGAAACTCGTCGGCGGGAGTTGCTTACTGTCTCCGACCACGACAACCTGTTTGCCCCGGACAACTGCGCCGAGCGCGTCCACGGGCCTCACTTGGCTAGCCTCGTCGAAAATGACCAGATCGAACTCCAAACAGCCAGGCGGCAAGTAGTTTGCGATCGAGAGCGGACTCATCATCAACACCGGCTTGATACCCTGGATCGCGTGGCCTGCTCCTTCCATCAGCTTGCGGATCGGCATGTGCCGCCGCTTCTTCTCAAACTCCCGCCAAAGTACGCCGATCTCGCCGTTACCGCCGCCTGACGGTATCCGCTGGCTGTGTTGCGACGCGATTCTCGCTCGGTGGCACTCCAAGTCGAGGACGTCGAGCCGCCGGAAGTCATCAACCACGGCGTTATGGTCGACGCCATCAAACGTGGCCAGGGCCGGACGTTCCTGGAAGGCCCGTCCAAGAACAGCCGTCAGCCTGCCCCGCTCGTACAGAGCGACGAGGTGGCTTCCAGCGGACTCCCAGGTCGTTGCGAGGTCCGCGAGCGCTGCCAAACCTTTCTTCCGGCATTCCTCAGCGATCTGATTGAACCCGACCAACGCTTGTAGTTGGTTTGCGGCGGAGACTTGTGTTGTCCATCGTTCCCTGAGGCCAGTCCAGGACTGCATTGGGAGCGGCGCAGCGTTCTTCGGGAATTCGAATTTGAGTGCTATCGCCCAGCCGTTCACGGCGGCTTCAAACAGGTTCACCCCTGCTCGGAGTTCGGCAGCCGCGTTCGCCAACCGCGATCGTTCAATGGACAGCACGGCAGAATCCAAACACCAATCCGGTAATGCTCCAGCCGCAACGCGCCTCTGCGCGCCCAAAATCCACGAAGCCTGGCGCTCCAACGTCTCCCAATCGGACGAGCCTTTTCGCCAGTGCGGCCCGTAGAGTTCGTTCATCCATCTGTCGGCGTCGTCGATCAATGCGGCAGACGTTCCGGCCTCGATAATGCCGTCGAGCAGATGGAGTATTTCCGCTCGCACTCGCGGCGCCTCACCAACACACATCGCCGCGACCTGCCGCCGCAGGTCCTTCCATCTACCCGACAGAAACCGCCACCACTTCGATCCGAGGACGTCCACATCCCGGCGAAGCTCCGCGACGTCTCGGCTCCACGCATCCGGTCGAAGCAATCCCGCGTACTGATGCCTGATCCTCGCGTTCGCCTTTCCGGCGTTCAGCACGCGCAGCAGGTCGGCCTCATGTGCCAGCCACGACGGTCTGGACGGGTCGGTGCTCCGGAGATCAGGCGCGCCGGCCGCAAACGCCGCCGCGTCGGCCATCGCTTCCGCCCCGGCGGCGTTTGTCGGCGGCGATGTCTTGCACAAGACTGCGAGGGAGGCGCCGAGAGAGTCCATCTCCGCGAGCCGCTGTTCTGCGACCTTCGTCCGGCGCACGATCTCATCGGCGTCGGTAGGCAGCATCACCTCGAGGCGGCAACCCCAGTGAGGGTGCTTTACTGGAACGCCACAACGACCGACGCGCTGCTCCAACCGTCCGGCCAAATCCCGGAAGAAGGCGGCCTCTGCTGCCGACCAATTCGAAGCATCCAGAGCGAGCGCCGGAATCTCTACATCTCTTAGCGTGCGGCCTGCCTCCAGCATCTTGCCGTAGGCGGAGCACGGCGTCTCGCCCGTACTTCCGATTGGCTCGTTGACGGCGGCGCAGTAAGCGTTCAGGCGATCGCGCAGCGCTGCGAGCCGGTCCACGGCGCCCGACCGGGCCTCGCCGGCGGGGGCGGCCCGAAAGACGGTCCGCTTAAGCTCGTCGAGCACCGCCTTCTTGTTCGACCGATTGCTATGGAGTTCCAGGCACGGTCCGCCGAGACCGATCTTGTCCAGCCTGCGCTTAACGACATCCAGCGCCGCCATCTTCTCCGAAACGAACAGCACTCGCTTGCCAGCCGCTACAGCCGCTGCGATCAAGTTGACGATGGTTTGAGACTTGCCGGTGCCCGGCGGCCCCTGCACCACCATGTTCTTTCCGTCGAGTGCATCCAGAATCGCCACCGTTTGTGTGCTGTCCGCGTCGACCACTTGAATCGGTGGCCGCCCACGGAGCTGTTCGTCGAGCGGCCCGGTGTCGCCATACTTGCTGTCTCCCCTTTCAAAGCCGCTGCTTCCGAGGAGTTTCTGAAGAACGTCATGCCCGAGCAGCCCTTTCGCATCCGCCCACGTCTCGGGGTCCAGGTCGCGGTACATCAGGAACTTGGCAAACGAGAAGAAGCCGAGGGCGATGGCGTCCGTTTCGACGCTCCAGCCTGCCTCCCGCTTCACTAGCCGCTGTACCTGGTCCAGGTACGTCGCGACGTCGAGATCGTCCGCCTCCGGCAGATCGGGGAAGTTTTTGTAACCGAACTCCACCTTAAGCTTCTCGGCGAGCGAGATGTTGCTGCCAAGTTCCTCCTGGGTGTACTTCAAGTGAAACCGATCTCGCGCGTCGTTGCGCTCGAGTTCGACGGGAACCAGGATCAGAGGCGCTCGATAGACCTTCTGTGTGTCGTCCCGTTCCGTCCAACGGAGCATTCCCAATGCGAGGTGCAGGGTGTTCACGCCCTGCTCCTCTATCGACGTCCGGGCAGCGTAATAAGTCGCCAGCAGCCTCGACTGCAATTGGGACGACGTGTACTCGGTTTGCAGACGGAGGTCAGTGTGCCGATCCGGGTCGACCTCGGGTTGCCCAAGAGCCGGCTCTCCGGTCGTGAGCAGTGGCATCGTAGCTGCAGGCAAGAAGGCCATCCGCTTCTCGCCCGCAACCAAGGTTTTGAACACCTCGGATGGGTCCTCGTCTACCACTTCGAGACCCTTCGCGCGAAGCGTGCGGTAGTTCAGCAGCGGATTCCGCGCTCCGAGGTCGAGGAGGTCACGACGGGCCGCCTCCAGCGCGCTGCGAAGCGCAATAGTGGGGTCAGGAATTCCGGGCATCTGGGCCAACCAACCAGATGACGATAGCACGTACCCGGCTTTGCCTGTCCCTATCCTCGGCGCCGACTTAGCCCTAACGGCGCGCGGCGCCCCTCCAACCCTGGTAGAGAATGGGTGTGCACTCCCTCACCAGCAAAATTGCGGCCAATAGCGCACGATAGAGGGATCGCCATGACCCGTGAAGAACTTCGCCTCGAGGACGCTCGCGAGCGCCGCGCGCACTGGCAGCGTTGGGGCCCTTACGTCAGCGAACGCGCCTGGGGGACGGTCCGCGAGGACTACAGCCCCTACGGCACAGCTTGGGAATACTTGCCCCACGACCACGCCCGCTCCCGCGCCTATCGCTGGAACGAGGACGGCATCGCCGGCCTCTGCGACCGCCACCAGTATCTCTGCTTCGCGATCGCGCTCTGGAACGGCCGCGACCCCATCCTCAAGGAGCGCCTCTTCGGGCTCACCGGCAACGAAGGCAATCACGGCGAGGACGTCAAGGAGTGCTACTTCTATCTCGACAACACTCCGACCCACTCGTACATGAAATATCTGTACAAGTACCCGCACGCGGCCTACCCCTACGCGCAACTCGTCGACGAGAATCGGCGGCGCGACCGCAGCCAGCCCGAGTTCGAGCTCATCGACACCGGCATCTTCGCCGAAAATCGCTACTTCGACGTCATCGTCGAGTACGCCAAGGGCTCGCCGGAAGACATCCTCGTGCGGATCACCGTTGCGAATCGCGGTCCCGAGGCCGCGACGCTCGACCTGCTGCCGACGGTCTGGTTCCGCAATACGTGGACGTGGGGCAATCGCCCCGGACCGCGGCCCGAGCTGCGTCGCAACGGGAACGCCATCGACATTCAGCACCGCTACCTCGGCGCGCGCCGGCTCGATTGCGACGCTGCCCCGGAGCTGCTCTTCACCGAGAACGAGACGAACAATCGCCGCCTCTTCGACTCTCCGAACGCCGGCCCGTACGTGAAGGACGGCATCAACGACTACATCGTCCACGGCGCCGCGACCGTGAACCCCGACGGCGCCGGCACCAGGGCGGCGGCCCGCTATCGCCTCACCATCGGCCCCGGCGAGAGCCGCACGGTCCGCCTCCGCCTCGCCCGTCCCGGCGAAGCGCCCGACCCATTCGGCCCCTCGTTCGACGCCACGTTCGCCGACCGCATCGGCGAGGCCGACGAGTTCTACGCCGCCATCGTCCCCGCCGACCTCACACCCGACGCGGGCAGCGTCATGCGCCAGGCGCTCGCCGGTATGTTGTGGTCGAAACAGTTCTACCACTACGTCGTCCGCGACTGGCTGAACGGCGACCCGAACACGCCTCCTCCGCCCGCCGAGCGCCTCAACGGGCGCAACCACCAGTGGACCCACATCTACAACGCCGACGTCCTCTCGATGCCGGATAAGTGGGAATACCCGTGGTACGCCGCGTGGGACCTCGCGTTCCACTGCGTCGCGCTTTCGATCGTCGATAGCGAATTCGCGAAGCAGCAGCTCGTCCTCATGACGCGCGAGTGGTACATGCACCCGAACGGGCAGCTCCCGGCGTACGAGTGGGCGTTCGGCGACGTCAATCCCCCCGTCCACGCGTGGGCCGCGTGGCGCGTCTACAAGATCGAGAAGAAACGCCGCGGCGTCGGCGACCGCGCCTTCCTCGCGCGCATGTTCCAGAAGCTGCTCCTCAACTTCACCTGGTGGGTCAATCGCAAGGACAGCGAGGGTCGGAACGTCTTCCAGGGCGGCTTTCTCGGTCTCGACAATATCGGCTGCTTCGACCGCAGCGCGCCGTTGCCCACCGGCGGTTTCATCGAACAGGCGGACGGCACCGGCTGGATGGCGATGTACTGCCTCAACCTCCTCGCCATTGCGATGGAGCTCGCCTCCGAAGACCCGGTGTACGAAGATGTCGCCAGCAAGTTCTGGGAGCATTTCCTCTACATCGCCAAGGCCGTGAACCAAATCGGCGGCGAGGGCCTCTGGGACGATGAGGACGGCTTCTATTACGATTCGCTGCACCTCACCGACGACGGGCACGTTCCGCTCAAGGTCCGCTCGATGGTCGGGCTCATTCCGCTGTTCGCGGTCGAGACGCTCGAGCCGAAAATCTGCGCGCAGCTACACGGCTTCGAGCGCCGCATGAACTGGTTCATCGAACACCGGAAGGACCTCATCCGCAACGTCGCCCCAATGGGCGTCGCGGGCGAGGCCGGCCGCCGTCTGCTTTCGATCGTGGATTCGGATCAGCTCCGCCGCATCCTCCGCGTCATGCTCGACGAGAACGAGTTCTTCTCGCCTTACGGCATTCGCGCGGTTTCCCGTGTCCACCGGGACCATCCGTTCGTCTACCGCGTGGGCAACCAGGAATACAGCGTCGACTACGAGCCCGGCGAGTCCACCACCGGCCTCTTCGGCGGTAATTCGAACTGGCGCGGACCGGTGTGGTTCCCGGTGAACTTCCTGCTGGTGGAATCGCTCCAGAAGTTCCACCACTACCTCGGCGACGATTTCAAAGTGGAGTGCCCCACCGGCTCGGGGCAGATGCTGACGCTCTGGGAGGTCGCCGCCGAGCTCTCGCGCCGCATGACCCGCATCTTTCTCAAGGACGCCGACGGACGACGGCCGGTCCATGGCGACAACGCCCTCTATGCGGCCGATCCGCAGTGGCAGGACCTCGCACTGTTCTACGAATACTTTCACGGCGACACCGGCGCGGGCATCGGCGCAAGCCATCAGACCGGCTGGACGGGCCTCGTCGCGAAACTCCTCCAGCAGAGCGGCGACCGTGTGGAGCCATGACGCGGGAATGGCTGGAGACCAACGGCATCGGCGGCTACGCGTCGTCGACTGAAACCGGCAGAAACACGCGACGCTACCACGGTCTCCTCGTCGCCGCGACCAAGCCGCCGCTCGGCCGCATGGTGCTGCTCTCGAAGCTGGAAGAGACGCTCGTCGCGGGCGAGCGGCGGATCGAGCTCGGGTGCAACCGCTACCCCGGCGTTCTGTACCCGCGCGGCGACCTGTACCTGAAGGAGTTTCGCTCCGACCCGTTCCCGACCTTCGTCTATGCCGTCGAAGGGATCGAGATCACGAAGACGGTCTTCATGGTTCACGGCGAGAACACGACGGTCGTCGAATACGCGTGGACCGGCGATGCGACGCTCGAAGTCCGTCCCCTGCTCGCCTTCCGCGATTACCACGCGACCACGCACGAGAACGGCGCCATCAACCATGAGATCGAGGTCGCTCCCGGCCTGGTGAAGTGCTCGCCTTACCAGGGCTGCCCCGACCTCTACCTGGCCCACTCCGCGGCCGAGGTCGAGCGCGCGGGCGACTGGTACCGCAACTTCGAATACGACGTCGAGCAGGAACGCGGGCTCGATTACCGCGAGGACCTGTTCCACCCGTTCACGCTGAAATTCGCCGCTGCCGCGACGATTGTGGCGTCCATCCAGCCCAAATCCGCCGAAGACGCGACGGCGATCCGCGACTCCGAACTGGAGCGCCGGCGCCGGGTTATCGCCATGGCCCCGTCCGCCGATCCCTTCGCAGTCGCCCTCACGCGCGCCGCCGACCAGTTCGTCGTAGCGCGCGGCGATGGCTCGACCGTCATCGCCGGCTACCACTGGTTCACCGACTGGGGCCGGGACACCATGATCGCGCTCCCCGGCCTGACGCTCGCGACGGGCCGCTACGAGGAAGCCCGGCAGATCCTGCGCGCGTTCGCGAAGAGCGTCGACCGCGGAATGCTTCCCAATCGCTTTCCCGATGCCGGCGAGACGCCCGAGTACAACACGGTCGACGCGACGCTCTGGTTCTTCGAAGCCGTCCGCGCGTATCACGAGCACACCGCCGACCGCGCCTTCGTAGACGAGATCCTGCCGGTGCTCGCCGACATCGTCGAGTCGCACGTGCGCGGCACTCGCTACGGAATCCACGTCGATACCGACGGCCTGCTGCTCGCCGGCGAGCCCGGCGTTCAGCTCACGTGGATGGACGCGAAGATCGGCGATTGGGTCGTGACCCCGCGCTACGGCAAGCCGGTCGAGATTCAGGCGCTTTGGTACAACGCGCTCCGCATCATGCAGGACTTCACCGCCGATTCGCGGTACGGCGCGATGGCGGACCGCGCCCGCGAAAGCTTCCGCGCGCAGTTCTGGTGCAATCTCACCGGCTGTCTCTACGACGTCCCCGGCGACGCCTCGATCCGTCCCAACCAGATCTTCGTGGTCAGCCTGCCGCATTCGATGCTCGATGGCGAGACTTCTCGCGCGGTGGTCGACGCGGTCGAGCGGCATCTGCTGACACCCTATGGCCTCCGCAGCCTCGCGCCGTCCGACCCGCAATATCGCGGCCGGTACGAAGGCGGGCCGGCCGAGCGCGACAGCGCCTATCACCAGGGCACAGTCTGGCCGTGGCTGATGGGACCGTTCGTGACGGCGTACCGCAACGTGTACGGCCGGTCGCCCGAGTGGTCGAGCGCGTTCCGAGAGTGCGGTCCGTATATTGCGGAGGTCTTCGACGGCGACGCGCCGCACCGTCCCGGAGGCTGCCTCTCGCAAGCGTGGAGCGTTGCGGAGCTACTGCGCTGCCTCAGCGCCAAGGACCTCTGAGGCAGGACACTAGCCGCTGCTGCCGTCCGCCGGTGTCAGGACCGGCGGCGACATGACACCAAGGCCGGCGGTAATCGGCGGCAAATTCGCATTCGCGCCGCCCGCCAACTGCGTCGCAAGGTTCGCCATACCCGGCGCGTACTGGACGCCAATGAGCTTTGCGATCTCCCCCGACTTGACGGCCGCGCCCGGGTAGGCCGCATTGTTCCCCAGGATGTTCGCAATGGCCGTCCCGTCGACGACTTGTCCGCCGGGCAACTCGATTCCGTAGACGGGCGCCGCGCTCGACCAGGGCGTCTGAAGCTGCACGACCGTGCCGCCGAGCACCTGCGCAAACTGCTGCGCGGCCGACGCCGTGACGGTCGGACTGGTGTTCTGCGTGACCAGCGTTCCGTTGAGGTCCGTTGAGCTGGTCTGCGGCGTCAGCAGCGGATTCGCCATCGGGTTATAGCTCTGGCCGCCCGTCGGATCGGGACTGTTGGGCGTCGAGCCGAAATTGGAGAAAGCCGTGCTGAGCGTGCTGGGCGCGGCCACGGAGGGCGTAGGGGCCGGCGGAGTCAACGACTGCTGGAGAATCTGGTGAAAGTCAGCGGATCGACCGGCCCCGGTGGACGGTCGCCCGCTGGAAGGCTCCGCTAGGCGATGCGGCGAGAGAATGTGAGCAGCGAAGGTAGCGCGCATAGATCTCCTCTCGGAGGTTGCACGTCGACCGCCAGTCAGGCGATCGCGAAAGAAAGGAGTTGGCGCGCCGGACTGGCGAGATTTCGCCGGCCACCGTCGAGAATTCGTCACCGGGATAAAGGATGTGGCTCGCTACTTGAGATTGCCGCCGGTGTTGGTGATAGTCGCCGCCGCGGTGTTGACCGAACAGGCGCTGATCCAGCGGATCCGGTGAGCAATGCGGGCAAGTTGCCCGTTTTTCTGTTTCTATGTCATTGAAAACAAGCAAGGCCGGAGTCTGAAAATCCGGCACATTGCCCGCAATCGCGCCCCGAAATCCGAGCTACACCAGGCGCTTTCGACCCAGCCCAAATACGCCGGGATGGCCGGGATGCCAATCCTCGGTGACCTCGACGACCTCGCAACCCGCGAGTGTCAGTAAACTCCGGAACGACTCCGGCAGAAAGCGGTAATAGTCCGCCGGGTAATCGTGAATCCAGAAACCGTTGCCGCGCGCCGTCAGGAGGAGGTGGCCTCCGGGCTTCAACACCTGCCCCATCATCTCGACCGACCGCCAGAATTCGCTGTCGTGTTCCAACATCTCGGTCGACACCACGACGTCGAAGGAATCGACTGCGAACTGGGACGTCAGCTCGTGCGCATTCAACACGAGGTCCACTCCATCGCCCTCCATGAAGTCCACGCCGACGTACTCCTGAGCTCCCGCGAAGAGCGGGCGGACTGTCCCGTTCACGTTGCGCGAGCCGACCTCGAGGACGCGGCCTTTGAGGCTATGCTGTTCGACCTTGCTCGATACCCAATCCATCACGGATGGATGCATGCGTAATCCTCCTTCACGGGACGAAGCACTCCGACATATGCGTGCCTTCGCCGTGCAGCCTCGAATGATTCGAGATGTGTTGCACGTACGAGTCGCCGGCGGTGTACAGCTTGAAACCGTTGGCGGCGAGATAGCGGCTCCAGCGGATGTCGTAACCGGGCGGGAAGCGAGCGTCTCTCACGGCGCGCTCGCGGACCAGCAGGTCGAGCGCGGGCCGCGGAATCAGGACGCATTGCGTTCCGTAGAAGCGGTCCGGGTCGATCTCGGCGCGGCCGAAACCTTGCCCGGGCTGATAGAACGTGACGAACCCGCAGCGCTCGTCTACCTGCGTGCCGGATAGCCGCTCCAGGAATCGCGAGGAGAACAGGACGTCGTCTTCGAGGAACAGGCAGTCGGTGTCGTCACCGGTCTCCTGCAGAGCGGTTGCGAGCGCGAACTCCGCGGCGTCCTGGACCGAGTCGTAGAGGCTCACTCCGGGCTGGCGCGGGTGGATGAAAATGCTGCCCGGCTCGAGCGCCGCCACACTCGCCAGGAACTCCGGCTGGAGCTTTGGCGACGCGCTCACGTCGATCACGACGAGCGGCTTCTCGAGCCCGCCCCGGACCTGTTGGAAGGACTCGACAAACCGCGACGTGACCGCGGCGTCGCGATCGCACATCAGCACCACCGGCACGATGCGCCGCATGCGATTGATGCGCTCCCAGCCGGCGCCATACTTGCGCGTCAGGACGGTGTGCATCTCGGAGCTCGCGCGCTCGACGTACGCCGAGAAGTCCCCGATCGACTGGTGCTCCTTGTGGACGATCCGCGCGCGATCGGTCAGGATATTCGCCAGCCCGGCCTGCCGCACACGATAGCCGTAGTCGTAATCGACGCCCCAGCCGTGCGTCAGGTCGAGGTCCCAGAAGCCGAGCCGCTCCAGGGTCGCGGTCTTGATGAGGGTCGCGGTCGCCTCGACGTACGGGACACGCTCGGCGGCGCAGCGCGCGTGCTCCATGAAGCGGTGCGGCGAATTGAACTGCGGAGAGATCTCCGCGAACTCCGCGCTGGAGAACAGCACGTCCGCGAGATTCGCGAGGACGTCGTCGCCGTGCTCGAAACCGATGTCCGAATTGAGGAACCAGAACGCGTCGTACGATCCGGCTGCGGACGCGATGCGCCACGCTTCGTGCATGCCGCGCGTGAAACCGAGATTCTCGCCTAGCCGGTGCGTGGTCGAAGCAGGCGGCGTCTGCGAGCCGTTGTCGATCACGTACACGTCTTTAGCCGCGTAGTGCAGATCGGAATTCAGGTATGAGGCCAGCCCGTCGGTCATTGCCGGGGTGTTGTAGTTCAGGACGAGAATGGCGATTCGTGGTTGCATGATCAGCGTCCCGGAGAATAAACGAAGAGCTCCCAGCCCATGCGCGCGGCGAGCGGGTGTTTCCGGCAGAGGTCCTGCACCGTGCGGTGGAGCGGATCCTGGCGCCATCCCGCCGCGAGAAACCGCTCGTGCCACCAGGCGCGGCTCTGGCGCGTGATGTGGGCCGCGTCACCGCTGTCCCGAGCGCGCTCCTCCGCCGTCTCGAACACCGAGATCGCCGCGACGAGCGCCGTCTTTACGTGCGGACGGGATCGCTGCAGGAACATCGTCGCCTGCTCCTCGGTCATGTGCGGCAGCAGATGCCACGCCGTGAGGACGTCGTACTCGCGCGTCCAGTCCAGCGACTCGGCGGCGGCGCATTCGAGGTGCGGTTTCGCGGCGGCTTCGGCGTGAGCGACCGCCCACGCGCTGACATCGCAGCCCGATGCTTCGAGCGCGGACTCCCGCAGCGCGCGGATCAGAAAGCCCTTCGCCGCGCCCGCATCGAAGTACGAACGGGCGCCGGGGAACATCGTCCTGAGGAAGAGCGCCGTCTCCTGGAACAGTCCGGCGAATCCCTTCCAGTGGTAGCCCTGCCGCCAGTTGCTCTTGATGCCGTGCTCGAAGTAATCGGCGTCGAACCATTCGGCGGGAATCGGTCCCGCGGTGGACGGGCGCGCGGCCGGCTCGGCGACACGCAGTGCGCTCCAGCGCGTCCGGTTCGTCGTCTGCAGCAGGTTCAGCAGCCGCGCCTTGGCGAGTTTGCCGACCGCTTCGAGCGAGAACTGGCGCCGCAGCCGCTCGGCGGCGTGCGCGGCGGATTCGCGGGCTTCGTCGCGGTGCTCGTAGACCCAGCGGAGCCGCGCCGCGGCGTCGTCGAGGTCGGGCTGCGCCCATTTCATGCGCGGATGGTAATACGCGTAAGTTTGGCGAACGGGCGCGAGACCGTAACCGACCAACTGGTGATGCTCGGGATCAAGGTACTCGAGCGGCCCCGCGTATGCCGTCGCGACGACGGGCGTGCCGGCGCAAGCTGCTTCGAAGAGCGGATAGCACCACCCTTCGCCACGATGCAGCGAGAGGTAGCAATCGCCCCGCTGGTGCAGGCGCGCGATCTGCTCCTCGGTCCACGCTTCGGCGCAGAGAATCACGCGGGCGGAGGACCCGGTCTCGCGCCGTGCCGCTTCGAGGGCCTCGACGGCGGCTGCCGCGGCGGACCCATTCGTCTTCACGACGAGCGCCGCGTCGTCGGCGGCGGAGAACGCGCGCAGGAAGGAGATGAGCTGTTCGAGGGGCGCCTTGCGGTCCTGCCATTCGAAAATACTGTAGACGGCGAACGTGTCGGCGTCGAGGTCGAACGGCGCCGGCTGCGACCCGTTTGACGGGCGGTTGCGAGGCATCACCGGGTGCGGGATCTTCGCCACGGGACGGCGCAGTTGCGGCTGAAACACGTCGACATTGAAGTCGCAGGGCAGCCACGTTTCGAGCGTGTGGTTGAGCGCGTTCCGCCACTGCGTCGGCATCGTGTCCGTCTCCCAGACGGTCATCGCAATGGCGTTGGGCACGCGGAACGCATGCTGCGCCCAGACGTGGGGGATGCCGTGAAAGAGGTGGAAGTCGGTGTTGATCTTGCGCCCGGCGAGACGGTCGACCAGTTCGTCATGGACCTGCGGTTCGTGGCGCGAGAGGTCCACCACGGAGACGTCGACGCCGGCCGCGTCGAGCGCGTGAACGTAGGCGCGCGCGGCGTTGCCATAGCCGGAAGCGTCGTGCACATGCCCGTAATAGGTGACAGACACCTTTTCCATGTCCCCTCCTCGTAAGGCTTCGTCGAGCCTGGTCTTCACTTCGCGCGCGGTGAGTTCCTTCAAACAGCGGAGATGGTGCTCGCAATCCCGGCGACCCCAGGGCGCGGCGCGGCACGCAGGCTCGCACGCCAACCCCTTCGTGACCGGGAAGAGATTCTTCGCCGGGACGCCTTCGCGCGCCGGACTCGTGATGCCGAAAACGCCGACGGTCGGGATGCCCAACGCCGCGCCGAGGTGCATCATGCCGGAGTCGTTCGACACCAGGGCCGCGCACTGTTTCAGCAGCGCCGCCGTGTCGCTGAGGCTCAGCTTGCCCACGTAATCCCGGACGTGCGCCGGCCACCGGAACTCCCGCTCGAAGTACGTTCCACGATTGTCGAGGTCCGACGGCGTGCCAATCACGGCGACTTCCGGCAGCAGCGCGGCGAGTTCGTCGAACCCGTGCCACTTCTTCCACGGCCAATCCGGTTTACATCCCGTATGGATCGCGACCGTGCCCGGCGGGAGATTGAACCGGCGGTCGGACGCGACGGCGAACGGCGCGGGCATCGGATCGCGCCAGCCGAGCTCGCGCGCGATTTTCCCGACACAAAAGCTGTCGCCGTTCCGCAGCCACTCACCGCGATCGAAGATCAGCATCCGGCCGGCAGTGACGGACTTCGCGAGATCGGCGGCCCAGAAGGAGAACGCCGCGACGTCGTATGTCCGTTCCTTCGGTGCCGTGGTCCACACGTCGCACACGTCGGGGGCGCCGCGGACGAGGTCGACCGTCTCTTCGTAGTCGGGCCGGATCAGGAGGTCGACCAGATAGCCCTGCGCCTTGAGCACGCGGACGAGCGGCGTCACGCGGAGAATGTCGCCGATCCCCATCGCCGCTGCAACCAGCGCGCGCCGTCCCGTCGACTCGCTCGTCCTCGCCAGGAGCGCGGCGCCGTCCATCGCCTGCCAGCAACTCCCGGTCGTGGCTTTCGGACTCACGTTGCCGCCGTGCACAGTCGCGACCAGGAACCGTTTGTCCTCGAGCGCCAGCACCTGGTCGGGCCGCGCCTGCCACACGAAGCGCGCGTCTTCGCCTACGTTGATGTCGGGAAACGGATGGCGCTCCCAGAAGCTCTTGCGGTAACACAGCGTGTTGCCGGCGACCCAGCGGCGCCCACCGGCGGGATAGACATATTCCCACGCGCGCCCCGTGGATGGCTCGTAGTAGTCCAGCTTGTCGAGCCCGCAGATCTCCGCGCCGGATTCCGTCAGCCGGCGGACCTGATAGGAAATCCGCCAGTCAGCCGACCAATCGTCGTCGTCCCAGTGAAGGACGATCTCGCCGCGCGCCTCGCGGCAGGCGAGATTGCGCTTGGCTCCGACCGTTTGGCGCCCGTCGAGGCGAATGTAGCGAATGCGCGCGTCGCCCGCCGCGAGGTCGCCGACCGCGTCCGTGCCGTCGTCGACGACGATGAGTTCGCGCGCGTCGTAGTCCTGCCGGCGAAACTGTTCGATCGCCCGCGTGACGAACTCGCGGCGATTGTAGGTCGGCAGGATGCAGGAGGCGAGTGTCATGGCTGCCTATGTCCCGTTCGCCAGCAGATTGCGAACCCGGCTTGCGGGGTAGGGGGCGTTGTCCGGCCAACTGGCTGCCAATTTGTCGAGCAATGGCCGATACCTTGGGAGATCCGCGTCAGCCAACGTCTCGGCGGCATAGGCGGAAAAGGGCAATTCCGTCCTCTCGGCGACATCCGCGACGAGGTCCAAAACCGCCGTCGAGTTTTCCGCGCCCAGCGCTCCCATCGCGAGCAGCCTGAGGTCGGAGGGCCTTTTCGGATCCGCGGCAATTGCGGCCAGACGATTCGCCAATTGTGTGCCGCCAAGACCAGAAGAGGGCGTCACCCGCGGCAACGCGAAACAAGCCATCGAAAGCGCATCCACGTCTTCCGAGCTCAATAGGATGGATTCGACGTTCTGAAAGTCCGAGGGGTCTCCCAGATGGGCCAGCGCCCCCAGTCCGCTTGCTTGATTCGCGGCTGCTACGAGCGAGCCATCGGGACGCCTCTGCGGAATGGGCGGCAGAGTCAGCAGTCGGCGGGCTACATCGCGCACATCCGCTGCAAAGCTCTCGAACGGGTTTCCCCCGCCATGGCGAGCCGTCGATTCCGCATAGACATATTGGTCGAGAGCGATCCCCTGTGCGGCCGAATCGCCGCTGCGGAGCAGACTGGCGAACCCGTCTATCCTCGTCTTCCAATCGTCCGAACCCAAGCTGGAGGCCGCTGCCCGGAGGTCGGCCGCCGCCAGGAGGTCGGGGTTCCAATAGTAGCTGGTGAAAGTGGGCATGCTCACCGAATCGCCTCTTGCGGGATCTTCCCGCGTATGAGCACTTCGCCGGTTCGTTCGGCGTCCTTCAGCGCCTGGACGGCCGCCGACCCCTGCGGATTGGCCAGGCCGAACGCCTTTTGCCCGGCGCGAGAGCTCAGGTTGATGATGTTGTCAGGAGCGATATACGAGAGATCGACCTGGCGCTGCCCGAACTTGTTGAACGTCTCCCCTTGCGGGTTCACGATATCGGGCTTCACCGACGTCGAGATGAAGGGCGACGGCTTCTGTCCGATCACATGCTGCAGGATCGTGGTTCGACCGCCCGCCCCCGTAGGACTCATCCCCTGGCCTCGCCGAATGGAGGTCACATCGTCCGCCGCGATGTTCCGACGGACGTAGCGTGGAGCGTAAAGGCCCGCCGCCGCTTGTACGTAGATGCTTTCGTTGACCCGATTTCGGAAGATGGCCTGTCCAGGAGCATTTCCGCCTCCGATTCGGGTGTACAACCCGGCGAGCCGTGTGATGACGCCTATTGGATATTTCTGTCCCTTTACGATGAGGGAGGCGCGCAGCCCTACCTTCGTTTGCTCAAACGTCAGTTGGGCGTCGCCGGCTTCCTTTGCCGAGGCGAATGCTTCCGACTTCTTCGATTCGACGATCGCCTGGGCCTGGGCATCGGTGGCGTTTGGTCCGAGCCCTTCAATCTCCGGCGCCGCTTTGGATGCAATTGCCTTCGCCATTTCACTCTCGAAGATCATCTCAAAGGTAAGCGAAGGATTGATCGTCGCCTGTACCTGGAACACGCCCCCGCTCTTGGTTCCGCTCAGCTCCGTCAACTTGTACTTGGCTTTGATCGCCTTCAGGGCGAAATTGACGAACGGCCACTTGCGCTTGTTCTCCGGCAGGGCCTTCGCTTCGGCCACCGCTGCTTTTAGATCCGACTCCTTCTGCGCATCTGTCCGCTCGTCCGGTTTGTCGTCTTTCTTTCCCTTCCCGGTCAGTTTCCCGACCAGTTTCTTCACCACCGCCACGACCTTTGCGATGGCCTTGTCGATGGCCGCGTCCACTTTGGCCTGGACCTTCTGGATGAACTCCTTGATCTTCTTGCTGATCTTGCCGAGCCCGACGAACTGCGCCAGGAAGCCGATTACGACCGGGATAAATCGCGCCAGCGCCTGCTCGATCCAGTTCGCCGCGCCGCCGATCGCTCCAGTCGCGATCGCCGACACCGAATTGATCACCGCCTCGACCAGAGCCATGATCTGGCTGGCCTTCTCGATGAAGAACATCACCGTGTCGTAGATCGCCAGCACCGCCTGCACGATCGCGCCGACCGGGTTGAACAGCGTCACCAGTTTCGCGATCGCCCGCTGCGCCACCGTGGTCACGATGTAGCTCTGGATGGCGTCGATCACCATCCCCTTCAGGTCGCTGAGGTCGGACTTGATCTGCTCCCAGAGTTTCGCCGGACCGCCCTCGATCAGCGTCTTGACGTACTTCGCCAGCGTCTCGATCACCGTGACCGCGCGTTCGCCGATCAGCTTCACGGCCTTCGCGCGCATCCTCTCGTAGGTGATGCCGAGGACCGACAGCACCAGTTGCAGGATCGCCGGGAGCGACGGCAGTCCACTGGGAATCTCGATTCCCGACTCCGCCAGCGCGCCGAACAGCCACGCGAAGAAGCCCTTCTTCAAGTGCGTCCAGATGTTCGCGATGAACTGGTTGAGCCCGAGCTTGATCGCCGCGATCAGGTTACCCAGGAAGCCGATCGGGTCCGCCAGAATGAGCTTGATGGTGTCGGCGCCCTTCTTAAGCAGACCCATCAGCTTCGCCTTGAACTCGGCGAGGATCTTGATGATCTCCCCTATTTTCTCGGCGAGCGCCTGGACGAGGCCCTTGTTCTCGTCCTGGATCTTCTTCAGCGCGTCGTTGGCCTTGTCGAAGGCTTCCTTGTACTTCGACGCCAGTTGCTGCGCGAGCGCGTTCTTCTTCTCCTCGATGCCGCGCTCGAGTTCCTCGAACCGGCCGGCGACGTCCTTCTGCGCGCTCTCCGCGACGCCGCGCAATTCCTTGGGCTGGGCATCGACGACCTTCTGGATCTCCGCCTGCCCCTTCTTGACCTCGTCCTTGGCCTCCTTGAGCTTCCGCTCGACCAACCCGGCGACGCGCACCACGAGCGCGTCCATCAGTCGCGTGAACAGCGCCCGGCCCTGCTCGTAGAAGGCGTTGACCTCGTCCGGCAGGCCCATGAACTGGTCTTTGATCCAGAGGGCGGCGCCGAACGGCTTCATCAAATACCGTTCGAGCTTGTAGTTGCTGATCCGCGATTCGACGAAGTCCGTCATCGCCTTCAGCGCAGCGTCCGTGCCGGCGTCGAACATCGCGCCGGTCTCGGTCTCAAGGTTCGCGAGCTTCGCTTCGACGGAGGCCTTCGTTTTGTTGTAGACAGCCTCGATCTGCGCTACGACCTTCTGCCGCGCCTGCTCGTCCTTCTGCTTCGCCTGCTGCTGTTTGGTGAGGACTGTGGAGTTCGCGTGACCCTTCACGCCCACGATCGCGACCGCCCCCTTGGCGGTGGCGCCCTTCGCCGCGCCGGCGGCGCCCGCGGCGACGACCTTCTCCGCCGAGCGGTATTGTCCCGGCGCCGCGTCGGCCTGTTTGCCGACCGCGTCCTTGGCGCCCAAAACCGCGCTGAACCGCGGATCGTTGGCCTTCTGGCACTGCTCCGGAGTGACCTCCGCCTCCTTCATCTGCGCGTCGGCGTCCTGCTTGGAATCCTGCAGAGAGACGTCCGAGTCGGGCTTGGGCGCGGGCATGCCGCCGGGGCCGTCGACCGCTGGGGCCGGCGCGCCGGGTTCCGGAGGAATGGGCTTTACATCTTTCGCTGTGCCGGCTTCTTTCGGCTGTTCCTTCGACGCGCTCTTGACCCCGCCGGCGGCCTCGTCCTTCTGCTGATTGACGTTGCCCTTCAGCGAGCCCTTGAGCGCGCCCGAGCTGCCGCCCTTCATGAAGTTCTCGGTGTCGCCGAGAGTCTTCGGCATCGCCTCCTGGATCTGCGCGCGGAGAATGCTGAGGAAACTTTCCTTCTCGGGCTTCTTGGCGGGCGCTTCCTCAATCTTCTCGATTTGGCGGGCCTGGCCCGCGGCCATCCGCTCGTTGGGCGGACCCTTCGCCGCCGCCCCCGCTTCCAGCGCCTTCTTCCGCGCCGGCGGATGCGCCTTCGTCCGGGCGGCGCCCTGCTTGAGCTGCTCCATCGCGCGGCGGAACCGCGGATCGGACTCCGGAGAAGCCTTCGGCAGAACGCGGCGGCGGAACGCGACGGGCATAGCTCGCTAGCGGCTCCTCCGCAGCGGGCAGACGGCGCCCGTTTTCCGATACTCGCGCAGGACTCCCTGTTCGAGATGGAAGTTGCCGATGTTGATCCCCGCGTCCAACGCCAGGGTGGTCGCATGCAGTACAGCGTTGCGAATCTGGCCGCCGGTGAAGACGCAGCGCGTCGCGACGTCCTCCAGCCAACGCGGCTCGATCTCGTGGTCCGCAGGGAGGTGCAGTTGCCAGATGACCCAGCGCTCAGCGGCCTCGGGCGGACGGAATTCCACGACCACGTCCATGCGCCGCTGGAACGCCGAGTCGATGCGGTTGGCGGCGTTGGTGGTGACGATCAGGACACCCTCGAAGCTCTCGATCCGCTGCAACAGGAAGTTCGTTTCGAGGTTGGCGTACCGGTCATTTGAGCTCTGCACGCTGGTGCGCTGGGTGAGCAGAGCGTCGCCTTCGTCCAGTAGGAGGATGACGTCGAGCTCCTCCGCGCGGGCGAAGACCTGGTTGAGGTTCTTCTCGGTTTCGCCGATGTACTTGTTGATGACCGCGGCGAGATCGACGCGGTACAGGTCCATGCCGAGGGTGGAGGCGAGCAGTCCCGAGGCCATCGTCTTGCCGGTACCGCTGGGTCCGGTGAAGAGCGCGCGCACGCCGCAATTGCCGCCCAGACGCTCGCGATGGCGGCAGCGCATTTCGAGTGTCCGAAGCTCCGCCATGGTGTCCTCGGCGACCCCGATCCGCTCCCAGCCCCCGCCCGCGTGGTTGGTCGCGACCGCGATGGTTTCGAGCGCCTGACGGTTCAGCGCGCGCGCGGCATCACGGACGTCGTCGATGGCGAAGTCCGGCCGGCCCTCGATCGTCGCGTAGCAGCGCGCCAACTCGGCGGCGCGCCGGATGTTGCCGCTGGTCATGCGGAAGCTCTCCGCGATGGCGGGATCGCCGACGCCCCAGAGCGCCCGACGGCGCGGGACGTCCGGAATGTCGAGGTTCACCGTGATTCCGGCGGGCCCGTTTACACCACCGTGCTTTTCGAGGACGATCGCGAATGGTGTCTCCCACGCCGGCGCCTCGAAGGTTTCGCCGGGCGCCAGGTCGGGAACGAACACGGGCATGGCATCGAGGAGGACCGGTAACGCGGGCGCCGGGACGGTCTTTCCCGGAATTTCGAGCAGCCCTTTGCCGAGCGCGCGCGCGATCGCGCCCGCTGCAGTACGGCGTCCATTGTGCCGCGGACCGCGCAGCGTCACGCACCGCACCTGTCCGGACACGAGCAGCTTGGGCAGCGATTCGAGGGTGCGACGAGTGTTGGGCGCAAGTTCGAGGTCGGCCAGGTGCGGCAGCTCCGCGAGTGGGCGATACTGCCGTGCCGGCGCTTCCCCGCGGAGCGCGTCCCAGAGTTGCGGGGAGGCCTGCAGCATCCACTCCATGCGCGGGGCTTCCGGGTTGAGCGCCTGGATGAGTCCGAGCTCCAGCAGCCGCCGTAGGCGCGTGCGGACCTCGCGGCAATCGGAGTCCTCCCTCCATAGCGCGGTCAGCAGAGAGAGGGTCGGACGGTGCTGCTCGGGCGTGTTCTGCAAGTCGGCGAAGAGATCGCCGAAGCGCGGGTCTTCTTCGATCAGTCCAACGGAGAACCAGATGGCTACCGCGCCGTCGTCGAGCCCGAGTTCCGGCATTGCTTCGACCGCGCCTGCCTCCGCCGGATAGTCCTCGAGGAAGGGAAACTGCTGGACCAGTTCCCGGCGCGAACCCGCGAGCGGGGCCGCGCGCGCGAGCAACTCCTGAACGGCGGAGCAGTATCGGGTTTTGAACTGTTCGGCGGCGCGCATAAGGTGCTCACTGGAAATGGAATGCGATGTGGCGGCCCGCGGCGGGAATCCAGCCGGGGTCGCGGTCGAGCCTCGCCAGACGAACGGCGATCGGCAATTCGTCAAGCGAGAGGAAAACGTCGAGCCGCGTTTCCGTCAGGCGCACACGAGCTCCGTGCTCGATCGCCAACTCGGCGGGCCGCTCGTAGCTACGGAACGACTGGTCGAACCATTTGCGGATGCGGACCACTGCGGGCTCGAGTTCGTCCCACTCTTCGCCCTCGCCGAGCGATTCGAGAAACTCCCAGACAGGGTCTTCGAGCAGGCGTTCGCCGATCAGCTCGCGCGCGACCAAGGCAAGAAAGTCCCACAGCGGAAGGTCGATGCCGGGCTGGTCGGGCGTCGAAAAGTCGCCGTAGTAGCCGAGGTAGATGCCGAGATTGATCAGGTAGAAGATGCCGCCGAACGCGGTGTACACCTCGACCGCGCCGTCGATGGCGGGTAGCCTCGCGGGCCGAGGAGCCGGCGCGGGGACCGGCGTCGCCTGCTCGACGGGCGGGGGGATCTCTATCGCGGCCACTGTCTCCGAATATTCGGCGGGTGCTTCGGCGACGGTCTGCGCCGGCTCCGCGGCAAACACTTGCGCCGCGTCGAGACTTTGCGCCGGTTCGTCGACCTTCGACGGTGGGACTGGAATCGCGACGGTTGCTCGGTGAGACTCGGGAGCGACCGGCGCGAGCAACTCCACTCGCAGGCGTTCGGCCAGCACCCGAGCCCGGGGACGCGGCGAACTCCGCAACGCTCTCGTCAATCGAAGCAGGAACTGCGGCCGCGCATCCTCGATAGGCGCGGTCTCAACGAAGGTCGACCCGTGGAGGACCGCTGGCTCCGGCGCCAGGTCCGCCTCCACTGGGACCGGCATAGGCGAGACATCATCTTGGCGTGCCTTCGTCGCCCGCGGCAGCGGCGTTCCGCCAAAGACCGCGTTCAGCACCGGCAGCACCTCCGGCAAAGCGAATACCCGCACGACCGCGCGCGCGACCTCCTCGACCACCGCATCCGGCAGCAGCCGCACGAACTTCTCCGCGCACCGGACCTCGTCTAACCGTTCGATCGCCGCGGGAACGCACTGCGGCCTCTGGATCCACGCGCGCAGCATCGCGTCTGTCAGTTCCGCGCGCGGAAACAGGCACGCCCACTGCCAACTGGTCGACAGCTTCCCTTCCGTCCAATCGCGCGCGATGGCGGCGAGCATCTCCGCGTCGTCGTAGTAGAGGACCGCTTCCGCGTCGGCCCAAGACTGCCCGCGGCGCGCGCGGACAGCGCGGCGCAGCAGCCCATCGAGCCGGTCGGAAACTGCCGCCTGCCAGTCGGCGGGCGGCCGGACGGCGCGCGGGTCCATGCGCCACACCGGCAGTCCGTCGATGCGGCGCACCACCAGCGTCGCTCCGGGCGGAAGCGCTGCCGGCGCCAGCTCCGCGGCTCCGAGCCTTGCCGCCACCCGCGACTCGACGCTATGCGCGTCGCGCTCCGCGGAGCGAATCCGCAGACGGTGGACCACGGTCGCCATCAGCTTCCAACCGAGATTTGAATGGCGTCGATCTCCGCCTGCATGGAGACGCCGGCCGCGGGCTTCAACGTCGCGCGCACGAAGTATTTGTAGTTGACGTTGTCGATCAGCTTCGCTGCCTGCGCCGCCAGGAGCTTCGACGCGGCGTCCAACGCGTTGGCGCCGCTGCCCGCCGCCACCGCGCCGGAAACCGTGAAAGAGCCCGCCGGCGTTTTCGACAGATCGATGGTGATCAGGTTGTCGGCGCCCGTCTTGGCCACGTCGTCGGGATCGACCGGCTCGCGGCACAGGATCACCTGGAAAGACGTCGGCGTGCCGCCCGTCATCTTGCCATTCACGGTCAGCGACTGGATGCTCTGACCGTCCGGCAACTGTACGGGTAGCCAGCCGTCCGCCGCCGCTCCGGCTTGCGCGGTGAAGGCCGTAGTCTCGAGCGCCCAGTTCGCCGTGCCGATCGCCAGGAACGTGGGCGCGAACGTGAATGTCGTTCCGGTATCGCTCAGTCCGACGCCCATTTGATTCGCAATGCCGATGATCGCGGCGCGCAGGCTGTTGTGGTACTCGGCTGTGATCACCTGCCCGTCCGAGGCGATCGGAATCGCGAGCAGTAGCGTTTGCACGTCGACCGAGGGCCCGGTGGACGGCGCCGGCGCCGCGGGTGTGGATGCCGATCCGGTCGTGCCGGTGCCGGCATTGCCGGTGCTGGCGTTGCCGGTGCTGCCCCCACCGAAGAGTAGGCCGACCTGGTCGATAGTCGCGAGGATCTCCTGGGTGCGGTTCCTCTGGGGTGTACTGGCAGTTTGCTTGGCGGCAGCTTTCGTTCGGATTTGCATTTCCTGTCTCCTTAACGCACGTAATGGGTCGCGAAACGTCCGGCGGCGAACGACGCGAATTGGAAGCGGGCGCGCTCCCGGCGCGTGAGGTGCTCGCTCGCAAAAATCACGGCGAGCTGCGCGCCGGAGCCCGCCTGCACCGCGATCAGATTCTCGATGGTCACGTACAACTGGAGCTTGTCGCCGCCGACCGGGATGGGCTCGTGATAGAGCGCCTCCGCGAACAGCGCGCGCAGCGCGGCGCCGTCCATGGTGGCGATGGTCTTTGGCGATTGGGCGGCGAAGAACGCCCCCGCGTCGAACCCCTTCGGCGAGTTCTCCGACCGCACCGGCAGAATGCCGGCGGAGGGCAAATACTGAAACCAGTCCGCCGCCGCGACCTTGCTGAGTTCGGCCGTGCCCGCGTACGCCTCCTCCACCTGGTCCTGAAACTGTTGGATCATCGCGTGGGCTTCCGCGACGCGCCGATCGCCGAAGAGTAGCGGCCAGCCGAGCGCCGAATCCGGTTCGGTGAGCCGTCGCCGGACGCTCCACATATCGACGTACTGAATCCCGGCCAACGTCCAGAAGACCAGAGCGAGCGGAACCTCGCACGGGCCGATCCCCGTCTTGTTGCGGAGCATGGCGTCGAGCAGTCCGTTGCGTTCCCACGACCCGCCGAAGGGATCCAGTGCGAGCGCCGTCGTGTCGCCGGGATAGCCGAAGCACTCGTAGGCGACGCGGTTGCGAAGCAGTGCGGGCTCGGCCAGCGACGCCGCCGGGTCGAGCGGCGTCAATCGAAACTGCACGCCCTCCACCTGGTATTTCGCATTGCAGGCGCTCTTGCAGTTGCCCAGGCCGTTCACCGGCGCGCGGCCCTCGGTGGCCGACGCGGGCGAGATCGTCAACAAGTACACGCCCTCGTCGACCAGATACGCTCCGGGCTGCGGCGGCTGGCAGTCCTTGAACACCGCGCCGGTGGCCGGCGAGAAATCGGCAGGCGGCCGCGTGAGCGCGATGTCGGTGGCCTCAGAGAGGCGCAGCGACTGTCCACGCGCGTTGATCGCGAGCCCCGCTTGCACCGTCAGGACCGGCGTCGAGGGCGTTGACGCCGACAGCGACACTTCGAGGCCGCACGCCACGCCCGCGCCGATCGCTTTCCCCAGCCGCGCGTCCGCCTCACGACGCGTCGTCTGCTCGGCGGTCATGTCTTCGGCGGTCAACAGCCGACCGTTGAAGAAGTTGATCGACCGGATGCCTCCAGCGGTAATCGCTTCCGACAGTTGTTTCGCGCTCATGAACGTCCTCCTACGCCGGAAGCTCGGCGACCTGCACCATGAAGCCGGACACCAACGAGTCGGTGCTGGAACTGGTCACACGCACGGTAATCAGCTCGTCTCGAACATCGGTGACTTCGAAGCCGTGCACGCCAACCGACTTCGGGACGATCGGCGTGCCGGTCACGACGTAGCGGCCGTCCGCCTTGAACTTCCCCTTCAGGATGAAGGCCTGTGTTTGGCCGTTGACGAACGTGGCGCTGAGATTGAACGCGTACGCCGCCTTCAGCGTGGGAGGCGCGACCAGCGCAGGATTCGTGTTGGGAATGATGTCGAAGCGGCCCCCGGCGATGATGAAATTCGTGCCGTCCTTGCCGTCGACACCGTTCTTTCCATCGACGCCGTTCTTGCCGTCGACACCGTTCTTCCCATCGGCGCCGTTCTTCCCATCGACACCGTTCTTTCCGTCGACTCCATTCTTGCCGTCTTTGCCGTTGACGCCGTCCTTTCCATTGACGCCGTCCTTTCCGTTGATGCCGTCTTTCCCGTCGGCGCCATTCTTGCCATTGGTCCCATTCTTACCGTTAGCGCCGTCCTTGCCGTCCTTCCCGTCGACGCCGTCGCGCCCATCCTTCCCCGGGAGTCCCGGAGGACCCTCGGTGACGTCGCCGCCGCAACACGGTCCGCAGAGCAGCATCTCCTGCAACAGTCCGAGGTTGATGAGGTACGGCCGCCGCCGCTCGTCGATTTGAATCGCCTTGGCGTCCGGCACCACCCAGCGGCTGCCGTCGTACGTCACCGTGATCTCGAGCTCGGCCAGCAGGAGGCACTCGTCGATCTCCGGCTTCGCGTCCGTGCCGCCGCAGCCGCACGGCCGCTCTTCGCAAATCGGGTGGAATTTGGGGCGGATCTCCGTGACCCAGATACGGAAGCCCGCGCGCAGGAACTCGCATGCGTCCGACTTGTGGATCTTCGGCCCGACGTGCGGGGGCGACTGCACCAGAACATGGTCTGCGCGCACCATCGCTTCGAACTCTTCGAGCGTCAGGAACGGTCCGGCGCCGTCGGTGATCTCGATCTGGCGGAGCCAGTCGACAAACTCGCGCATCGCCTCCTGTTCGGCGCTGCGTGGAGGCGCGGTCCGCAATTCGAGCTTGAAATCGTCGACGATCCGCGAGGGCGCCATCGACTCGTCGGCGGTCCGGCAGGGATCGCCCGCGATCGGCACGTTATCGGCCAGGCAGTCGCGATAGCACAGCGTCAGATACAGCTTCAGCACCGACGGTGGCGATCCGATGGCCATTGCCGCTTCGTTCTGGTTCGCGTTGAGCCAGTCGGCGATGTACGCGCACTGGGCCGGCCGCACGCAGATCAGTTGACCGGACGGGCTCAGCGCCGCTCCGGGCGAGACCTTCACCTGCGGTCCTTTACCGTCCGCGCCGATCGTCACTTGCAGGCCGCAGACCGTCCCGTAGCCAAGCAGGTCGCGCGCGAGCCAGCGGTCGCGCGCGGAAAGATAGGTGAACTCCTGCGTCAGGTCGTCGACGCCCAGCACCATGCCGACGCTGTAGTTGACGTGTTTCGCCGGGTCGGGCGCGACCTTGGTTGGCGTGGCCGTTTTTGCGCTAGTCATGGAGAATGCTCCTCTCGGAATTCAAAACCTGCCGGTCCCGCACGTTCGCCGGAAAGCCGGGGGCGAGGTAGCCGGACGCGAGATACCCGTCGCCGAGCACGATCGGCGGCAATAACTTGGGCGAGCGGCTGCCCGTGTCAAGGACGGTGTCCTGCCCCAGGCGCGCCTCGCCGACTCGGAAGAAGGCCCAGTAAAAGCGGATGTCGTAAACCGTGTGCGCGGGCTTCTCGAGATCGACGATCCGCTTCGCCAGATCCATACGGCCCTGCTGCGTTGCCGTCGTTCCAGCGCCGCCGGCCGGGACCGGCACGAAGACCGTGAAGCGATGCGCCGCGTCGCGCGTCGGCAGCACGACGTCGAGAAACTGTTGCCAGTCGGCACGCGGCGTTGCCAGCCGCGGCGGAGTTGTAGGCAGCGGAATCTCCGCGAATGAGTTGTACGCCGTATTCCACGCCGCGACCAGATTCTCGATGCGGCGATACCGGCGCGTCAGGAAGTCGGTCCACAAGGGTGTGTCCGCGGCGGTGGGCGTAGACGGCGTCGACGGGCGCGTGCGAAATGCCTCCACCAGCCGAATGCCGCCCGGCCGCGGCTTGGCCGTGAAGTCGAAGATCGCTTCGCCCGCGCAGGGCTCCGTCGCGAGCCGCAGCGCCATCGTGATCCCGCGCGCCGTCCCGCGGTATTGGAAGAAGTCCATGACGTGGCGCAGGAACAGCCGCCGGGTCGGTTCGTCCCACGTGGGGTCGAGCGCGACGCCGAACCATGACGCCAGCCAGTCGAGCGTCTCCGCCGGCGCGTTGGCGATCTCGAACAACACCTGCGCCATCGCCACGCGGTCCTCGATCGCAGTGTAGAAGCCCTCCATATTCGCGAGGAAGCGCTCCAGGAACGACGCCGACGTCTCGTCTTGGCGATACACCGCGGGCAGATAATTCTTCACGTACGAGAAGCGCGGATAATAGGCGCGGAGCGCGCGCAGATGCGGGGTGGTCCGGGCGTCACCGTTCAACTCGAGGCGGACCTGTAGATACTGTCCCGCCGCCTGTTGGAAGAGCAGTTCCCAGGTGCCCGAGCACGCGCCGTCCACTTCCTGGACCCACGGCTGCTCGCTGCCGTCGCCGCGACGGTAGAGCGGCGGTTCGGGCCTCCACTCCGCGGAGTCGAGCGACGCAGCGTCGTTCGCCGCGCGGCTGAACACCGTTACGGACGCCGTCGCCGGGACGGTCGCATCCAGCAGCAGGCGGTGCCAGACGCAGTCCGGCTCCTTGCCGTCGAAGACGCGCGTGATCACCGTCGCCCCGGTCTCGTACTGCGGCCGCCGCATCTCGACCAGCGGAGTCCAGTCGTCGCGCGAGTCGTAATACACCTGGCCGCCCGACGCGACGATGCCGCGCCCGCCGAATAATCGCATCGGGAAGTAGAGCGGTTCGATCGTCAGCGCAATCTGATCGCCGTCGATCTTCAGATCGAACGCGTACGACTGGTCGCCGTCCGGCGCGGTGAGGTAGACCTTGCCGGCCGCGTAGGCCATCGCGTAGGCGCGAATGCCTGTCGCGACCGGAGCGCTCCACTGGCCGTCGTACCGGTACACCTGCTCGCAGTCGAGCACCAGGACGCTTCCGTCGGGCAGCGCGGCAATCGCAGTCGGGTCTGCCAGCGGTCCCTTGACAGGCGCAGGCCGAGGCTCCTCGACCGTCATCCGAACGGTGTCGTGGTCGACCGGCTGGAAGAGGTCGAGCGTCGGCGGCGGGGCCGGCGTCGTGTTGAGAATATTGAAGAGCCGGTCGAGCCGCCAGAGATTCCGATTGTCGCGGTCGAGGACCCAAACCCCGCCGTCCTCGGTTGCGGAGATGTCGAAAGGCGCGAACGGTCCGCTCGGCCAGAGCAGGCGGCGCGGCGGCGCGTTGGTGTAGATGTCGTAGATCAGGAGGCCCGCCGGGTCGAGCGCGCCCACGACCATATAATGATGCGTCGTGATCGCCAGCCCCGCGAGCGGGCCACACGGAGTGTCCGCCGGCTTCCCGTTCAACGTGATCCCCGTGCCCGCGGCGTCGATCGAATAGAAGTTCCCGTACCGGTCGCGCGCTGAGCCGCGACGTTCCGATGCCTGCGGAATGCGGTCTCCGGGCGGAGGCTGGAACTGGAACACCACGCGCTTGAGCGTCAGCTCATGGCGTTTGTCGTCCCATTCCACGGGACCGCCCTGGCACGACCCCCAGTCGCGCTCGCCGAGGAGCAGATGGAACCGTGTTTGGTTCGCATCCATCAGTGGCACTCCTCCGGAATCACGGGAATCCGGACCACCTGCGGACCTCCCGTGCTGGGCGCGACCGGCGTGAGCCCGCGGAGTTGATTCAGGTCGGCGGGCGCGCCGCTCGTCACGGAAATCCCCAGGATGCGCGGCAGGTCGAGGCCAGACATTGCGAGCTGCGTGGTCGTCGCGCCGTCGCCTTCCGCGATCAGGATCGGAGGCTGGACGAAATCGACGCCGTCGACGCGCCCCGCCGCGGTCGCAATCTCGAGGTCCATTACGGGCTTGCCCAGCGGCCATTTGAACGGGCTCAGGAAGTCGATGACCGACTGCTTCACCGCTTCCAACACCGGCGCCTGGTTCAATCCGGCGACCACGTTAATCCCGATCGAGATCCAGATGCCGCGATAATTCGGGCCGCGCAGGAACACCTGAGTCGTGATCAACCGCCGCGGGTCGAGATACGCGCAGATGCTGTCGAGGAACAGACGGCTGGGCATCGGAGCATCCGGCTGGTCCGCGTCGTAGCTCGGGATGATCATGAGCGTGACCGCGCCGGCCGCGTCGCCGGGCTGGTTCGAAGCCAGCCGCGGATCGTAATTCGGCAGCACCTCGACGCGTCCGATCTCTACGCCCGGAGCGCGCATCGTGATGTCTTTGAAATCCTGCGCGGTCACCAGCCGGTCGCGATGCCGCAAGTACGCGGCGATCTGTTTCTCGCCCTCTGGTTCCGTCTCGGAATCCGCGCCGCCCCACGTCGAAATCGGGAAAGCGACCGTGAACCCGGGGCCCAGCTCGGACATCGTCGCGCCAGTCCCGCCGCCGAGATTCCCGTCGGCGCCGAGCGAGTACGAGTAGTCGGCGCGCAGGATGGCGCCTTCCGGTGGACGCGAGCCGCGCGCGCCGTCGCCGAAGCGGATCTCGCCCGATTCGGCATTCAGCATGAACACCTTGTTATTCGGATTGAGGTACGGCTTGGCGCCCGGGGCCAGCCGCGGATCGGGCACCGGCACCTCGGGACCCGCGCTGCTCAGGTCGTCGATCTCTTTCCACGCTTCGGTCTTGTTGTTCGCACTAACCCAGACCGTCACCGACCCCGGCAGCACCGGCGTGCGCGAGAGCGTCACCGACTGGTCGGGCTCGCCCGTGCCGGCCGGCAGGATCTCGCCTGTCACCGGAATGCGCTGCTCGACCGGGACGGTGTTGATCCCCATCCACAGGAACTGCGCCTGGGTCGCTGCCGATGGACGGATGCGCAGCCACGTGATGATGCGGTCCGCGACCGCCGTGTCGTCGAGCGACGGCGGCAGTTGGTCGACGCCCGCCTCCAGGGGGTCGAGATTGTTCCACAGCGTCAGGACGTTCGCCGCCGGGAGCGTCACGTCGATCGTCCCCGGCACGGTGAACACGTCCGCGCTCGGGCTCGAGATCAGCGTCTGGTACTGCGGCTGGCGGTTCTGGCTATCGACCAGGCCGCCCGAGGAATCGATCTTCGGCGCGTCCACCTGCAACGTCACGGAGGACGGCTGGTCGAACCGCGCGCCCGGCGGCAGAATCATCTGCGCCGCGCTGAGCGAGGGCACGACGCCGATCGTCAAAGTCTGGTTGGCGATCGCGCGCCGGATCACCGGCAACTGCGCGGCCGGCGGTTTGTCGGTCGTCCGCACGCAGAGCGCCAGCCAGATGTAGCCATCGACCGTGTCCGAGAGCGAAAGCGCCTTGCCGCACACCATCGGGAACGGCGTCGTTTGATAGAGCTGCGGGTTGATCGCGGGCGCCGCGCCGCGGTAGGACGCGTAGAGTTGCTGGTAGTACGACACCACGTCGTCGGGCGGCGTGTCGATCTTCTTCTTGAAGTAGAACAGCCCCTCGACCGGCAGGATGTCGACGCCGCGCGTCGTCTGAAACAGGACCTTGCCCGCGCGGATTTCGCGCTGCGGTGGGAGCGCCACCGGCGTCGCCGGCGCTTTGGCGTTCGCGATCGAGATCAGACCCTGCGACGCGGTCCCGGCCTGCAGCGGCACGCCGAGCAGCTTGAGAAATTTGCGCCGATTGCGCTCCGGGATCTGGTTGCTGCGGTAGAGCAGCGTCTCCGTCAGGAAGGCGAAAATCTCGACCAGCGTGACGCCGGGATCGCTCTTATTGAAGTTCGTCCACTCGGGCGTGTAGACGGGAACGCGCGCCAGCGCCTCGTTCAGGAGGTCCTGGTAGCGGCGGTCGTCGATGCTGGGAATGACGATGGGCATGGCGGATTCCTCAGCCGGAAAGCCGGACGTTCACCGTGAGCTGGTCCTTCACCTGCGTCGCGACCAGCCGGTACTGGATCGTCGCCGTGGCGGCCTGACGGTCCTTCGGGTCCTGCTCCACCTCGACGCTGGTGATGGAGATGCGCGGCTCCCAAAGCTCCAGCGCTTTGGTAATCCGGTCCTGAATTTGAAAACGGGTCGTGACGGTGTTCGGCTCGAACAGGAACCGGCGCAGTCCCCCGCCGAACGACGGGAGGTTCAAGCGTTCGCGCTCCTCGGTTTGGAGGATGATTTCGACCGCTTCGCGAATGTTCGTCTCGCCCTCGCTCCAGGCGATGCTGCCGTCGACCACGCGCGGCGGGAAGGCCATGCTGCGGCCGTAGAGTCGTCCTCCGTCCATCACGAGTTTCCTTTCGCGTCGAACTTGGGCAGCGGCAGACAGATCTGGAAGAACGGCATCCAGAAAAAGATGATGTCCAGCAGCTTGACGATGATGATCAGGATGATGAGCGCGCAGATCGTGATGATCGGGATCGAGAACGAGCACACCATCCCCATTGGGTCGCTGCCCGATTTGCACGGCGCGCCTCCACCGCTCGGCAGGCTCTGGTGAAACGGGAATGGCAACACCGAAAGCACGAGGTCGCCCAGCGACATGCTGCCGGCGCGTTTCACCTGTCCGCAGAGCGTGTCCGACATGATGAACGCCGTATTGCGGTCGAATTTACGCAGCCCGGCGGGACTGGTGTCCACCGGCAGTCCGATGCGGATGGGCCGCGCCGGCGCGTCCGGGTCGAAGAACGCCGACATCTGGAACGCCGCGCTCGGCTCGCTCACGACCGGGTCGGCGATGCCGGGACAGTTGGGCCGCTCCAACACGCAGCGGATCGTGAACCACGGGCTCGTCATCGGATTCACCGGCGCCTGCGCCACGAGCGGAACGGGGAGCGTCGGCTTGGCCTCCGCAGGCAGAGCTGCGACTACTAACGCCTCGATCGTGTCGCGCGTCAGTGCGGGCGACAGCTTCCGGACGCCGTTGGCGGTGAGGTCCGCCAATGGGAAGATCAGGTTCGCGGCCGGCCAGCCGACTTTGCTCACCGGGTACGGAGTCTTCAGGCCCTCGAGCGTCTGCTCCTGCTGTTTCGCGTTGCGGATCGCGGCGAGCAGCGTCATGTTGGTGGCGAAGTCTCGTGTCGTCGCGAGCTTCTGATAGAGCGCCGTCTCGGCGGACGTCCGCGGCGTCCCGTTCCACACGTTGGCGAGGTTGTCCGCGAGGTAGTTGGCGAAGTCGAGGAACACGTACCACGACATCCCGAGGATCTGGTCGAGCGCCGTGTTGCGGCTGCTCGCGAGGTCGTTGATCTGCGCCTGGGTCGCGCCGCTGCCCGACGGGGGCGGGGCAGTCGACGAATTCGCTGCGACCGCGACCTGCTCCAGCGCGCTCCACGGCACCGTGACCTTCGACTTGAACGCCATCTGCCGCGGACTGGTCAACGGCACGGCGGGACTCGGATCGGTCGACGGCTGCGGCTGGCTCGCCGCGAGGTACGCTTCGCGCCGTCCGACCGGCACCAGTCCCGTGAACAGCCGCCGCGTCCGATTGTCCAATTCCGTGTACGTGAGCGGCGAGAGCGGATTCGTGTCCTCGCCGTCGAGCAGCGCCTCCGTGTTCACGACGGGCTGCCACGCGCCGCCGACGAAGGCGAACTCGGCGCAATCGTTCGGGTCGGGGTTGATCGCGCCTGCCGTTCGCGGCTGCAGCAGTCGCACGACGAACTCGACCTTCTCCTGCTTCGTGGTGTCGACCACGCGGTCCGGCAGTCCGACGGTCCGGCACACCAGGCACGCGCTTACCATGTAGAACCGCTGGTGCGCCGGCTGATACAGCTTCAGCGGGCGCTGCGCAGGACCGGCCGGCAGAGCGGGCAGCTTGCCCTGGCGCGCTTCCAGTCGACGCACTGCCGCCGTCCGCGCCTGCTGGAGTTTCAACGCAAGACCCGATAGCGGCTTCGCCCTCTCCGGCTCGCCCGGAGGCGCGCTCCACGTTTCCGGCAGCGCCACGAACTCGGGCAGCCGCGCCGGGTCAGCCTTCATCAGACTGTGCAACTCGTCCATGAACGAGTCCGTGGCGAAGCGGAGGATCGCAGGCGTGCGGAATGCCCGCCGAGCCGTGGGATCTCCCGGTTCGAAACCCTGCCACCAGAGCGGTGCGGGCGACGTCCATTCGATGTGGGTTTCGCTCATCGCCTCACCAGATATTCCCCGCGCCCGGTGTGTAGGACGCGCTGATCACGCTGTTGCTGATCACCGTGTCCGCCTGCACCACGCCGCTGAACTTGCTCATGCCGGCGTTGACCGTCACCATGCTGGCCGAGATCTCCAGCAGGCTGGCGTTCACCGTCACCTTCGCCGACGCCGTCACCGTGATGCCGGCGCTCTCCAGCTTCACCGAGTTCCCGTTCGAGTCCTCGATCCACACGGCGCCGGGACCGTCCTTGAGCGTCACCTTCTGGCCGCCCGGCGTCTCCGCGATCCACTTTTCCTGCCCGTCCGTGTCGTCGAGCGTCACCTTCACGCCGTTCCGCGACCGGATCACTTTGCGATAGTTGTTGCCGCCGCCGTCCATCGAATCGGGCGGACTGTCCGAGCCGTTCCACAAGCCGCCGATCACGTACGGCCGCCGAGGATCCCCCGCCTCGAACATCACCAGGACCTCGTCGTTGACGTCGGGGATGAACCACGTGCCGCGATTGTTGCCGCCCATCATCGTGGCGAGGCGCGCCCAAACGTCGTAGCGCTCGCTCCCCGTGTCCGGCGACCACGGCAGCGTGATCTTCACCCGCCCCTGCCCGTCGGGATCTTTGATATCGCTCACCAGCGCCGGGTACACGCCGTACCAATGTCCGCCCAGCCCGTTCGCGGTGCGAGCGGTCAGGACGGCGTCGACTGGCGTATGCGCGTGCATTAGGGTTTCCCGATCCCGGGCCTTTCGGCCGTAAACGACGTGCGATAACCGTCCGCGCTGCTGAACGTGTGCGACACGGCCGACACGTAATACTTGCCGTTGAAGAGCTTGCCGAGCGCGTCGAGTTCCACCGTGCAGCCGACCCGCAGCTTCGCGATGCCCTGCGCGATCCCGCGTCCGATCACGAACCGGCGAGCCGTCATCTTGAGGTACGCCTCCGCGATGGCCTGCGTCTCCTGGCTGTTGAGCGGGACCGTGTGCGCCAGATTCTCCTTGCGCGCTCCGAAGGCCGATTGCAGAATGCTGATGCCGCTGTCATTTCCGTTGAGCTCATTCGAGATCACGGAATCGCTCGCGTCAAATTTCAAGGCGGACTTGCCCGCGACGTCCCAGCCGCTCGCCGTCACCGTGGTCCGCTGCATCGCGAGGTCTGCCGTCGCCGTGAAGCTGATGAGGTCGCCGCCGTACGCGAGCTTGATCGGCGACGCGGTCCGCCCCGATCGCGGCTGCGCGTAGAGCTTGGTGTCGTCCATCCAAAGCTCGGCCTCTACGGCGCGCGCCCGTTCCCGCAGGAACGCGAGGTCGCTCTGATTCACCTGCACCAGCACCTTGTACGTCGGACCGTTCAGGCTCACGTTCGGCTGCAAACCGTGGTCGTTCGCGATACTGGTCATCACGTCGGAATCGCTGGCGTTGTCGAACGTGCGCGTGCGCCGCGTCATGCGCAGGTCCTGAAAACGGTCCTCCACCAGGACGGTAATCTCCGGCGGCTGGCCTTCCGGAAAGCCCGCTTCCATCGCACTGATCTTGCCGTTGAAGATCGAATCCTGGTCGATCTTCACCTGGAAGGCCTTGCCGAAATCGAGCTTCTGCCGGTCGAAGAAGAGGAAGTCGTTGTCGTTGTTCTTCGGCCCCCAGTTGCCGAAACGCGCCTCGCACCGGTACAGGCCCTGCACGTCCTCGTGCACCGAAAGCTGCAGCAGCCCCTGCGACAGTCCTGTGTCTTCGGTCCCACCGATGAAGATCGACGGGCGCGAGGTGCGCATTCCTTTCGCGGTGGCGCTGGCAGTGGCCATATCAATACGCCCACAGGCGGTGCACCCTCGATTCGCGCCGCCACAGGATCTTGTCGAGCTCCTTCTTCAACTCCTCGGGGCTGCCGCCGCCCGCCGCGCCCCCTCCCGCGCCATTGCTGGACCCGGTCGCCGCAGGGGCCGCCGGCGCCGCTGTCTCCACCTGGATTTCGCCGATTGTCACTGCCATAGCTGTCCCCTCAGAACCCCACGTCGATCTTCACCGTCGGCGGATTCAAATCGATCAATTGCCCCGGCTGCAGCAGCCGCGGATTCTCGATCCCGTTCGCCGACGCGATGGATTGCCAGTCTAGTCCCGACCCCCCGCCCGAGCTTGACAGCCCTTGCAGCGTGCTGCCCGACGGGGCCTCCGTCATCGGACTCGTTCCCGGAGCATTCCCGCCGCGACGCGTCACGCCCGGCGCGTCGTTGGTCTGGTTGAACTTGAACTCGGTGATGCGCTGCTGGCTGAGCGCCATCGAGACGCTGGCGCGCAGCGGTTTGCCCTCGAAAGAAAACAGCTCCAGCGTCTCTTCCAGCGACTCCATGATTCCGTCGAACTGGAACGAGCCCCAGAGGAACCGGACCGCCGGCGGGATGTACTTCTTCGGCTTGTTCGGCGGATCGCCGGTCGGCGTGATGTAGTATGCGATGCGCTGCGTCAGCTTGCGCACGTCGTCCACGTCGGGGAGGTCCTGCGGCAAACTCGCCTGCGGAATCTCCTGCGTCACGTCGAAGTACAGGACCACCGCGAGCTTCGTCGTCCCTGCGCCGACGAACTGGCGCGCTTGCGGTCCGTTCTGATCGCCGCCGCCGGCCGGGGCCGCGATCTGGTTCGCGAAACTCACCTTCAGCGATTCGGGATTGAACTGGACCTTCGTCCACTTGTCGGGATTGATCTCGTTCTTGAAATCGGCGTCGAGCTGCCGGATTTCGGCCTTCGCGAGTTGCGGAGTGTCGGGCATTTACGCGCCTCCTCCCGGCCGCTTCAGCGACATCGACTCGTAGACGAGCTGCATCTCCTCGATCGCGATCACCCCGTCCTTCGCATTCAGGACCGGCGCCTTGAGTTTCGCGAGCAGGCACTTCTTCAGCACGAAGCGGACGCGCTCCTTCTGCTGGTCCGGGGTGAAAATCACGATCTCGGCGTCGCCGCGGCAATCGCCGCGCAACTGCTTCGCCGTGCCGTGCTGCTGCGCGTCGAACCAGTCCCAGAGGTCGAAGCTCTCGGTCATCCCGCGCTTCAGCGTCACGGTCCCGTAGTTCACCGCGCCGATCAGCCGCACCTGCGTCGTGTTGTTGCCGCCCTCACGAATCGTCTTGACGTCCATCGTCATGTCGAGGCCATCGCAATCGCTGAACGCGGCGTTGCACAGCTTGTTGCCGATCAGCGGGACGTTGATCTCGACGGAGAAGTTGAAGCCGGTGAACGGGTACATTACTTGCCCTCCGTGACGAACGTCCGGTCCGCCGCCTGCACCAGCCGCACCGTCAGGAAGGTCAGCGGCAGCGACGGCGCGACCTTGATGTCCACGATGAAGCGACCGAGGTCGACGCTCGCCGGCGTGTTCAACGACTCGTCGGCGACCACTTGAAAGCCCTGGCTGGAGACGCGCCCGGCGAACGCGCCGCGGAGGAACATCCCGTCGAGCATGCCCTCGAAGCCGCGCTGCACGCTCCGCCGGAAGGCCGCGTCGTTCGGCTCGAACACGTAGTTCGCGCCGAGCTTCAGCGCCGCGCGCCGCAACAACTGCAGCAGCCGCCGGACGTTGATCGGGCGCAGATCCTCGTCCGCGCTCAGCGTGTCGGCGTTCAGGCAGACGAACCCGATCGGCTCCTGCCGCACGATGTTGATCTGCGCGTCCTGGATCGCCTGCCAATACCCGTGCCGCAGCGGAGGATCGAGCGCCACTACTCCGCGCAGGACCTCGCCCGCGGGAGCGATCCACGCTCCGCGCAGCAGCGACCGTTTCGCCATGGTGCCGGCGATCGCGCCATCCGGCGGCGACGTTCGCAGTTCGCCGAGGTCGTTCTCCTCGCGACCCGTCAACCAAGGGTGGTACAGCGCCCCATAGCTCCACGCCGCCGGGTCCGACGACGTGATCTGCGCCGCATGCGCCAGTAATTCAGACTCCCGGTATTGCCGGGGGACGGTGAGGATCGCGAACAGGTCGCCGCGCGCCGCAGCCATGCGCAGTACCGCCTGGTGGATCGTCGCCAGCGCCGAGCTGTCGAACTGCGTGGCGGTATAGGTGACTGTCTCGGCGACCGGGACGACCGTCGGGGGTGGCGGTACTTCTTTCCGCCCGCACTCGTCGAACAAAGGGCGCGGCGGTGCGGGCGGCACAGGCTCCACCACCTCGACCGGCAACGCGCGGACCGTCTCCACGACGCTCCATCCAGCGAGCGCCGCATCAGGGACCGCGACGATGGTCGCCTCGTCGATTCCCAATGCCAAGTGAACGCCGTGCAACTTGCGCGGCGTCGGACTCTGATACCGGATGAAGTCCGCCTCGTTCAGCAGATCGAGCGTGCCGACGTCGGCGAGCCCCGGATCGAGGAACAGCCGTTCGTCGAACGAGGTCTTGCCGTCCGACCCCAGCAGCGACGGCGACGCTTCATCCGACGGCAAGAACGGCATGCCGATGGGCAGAAACTCGGACGTCCGCGCCAGATGATGTCCCGCGACCGGGAAGCGCGGGTGCAGCGCCTCAGCCCCGAGCGGACCGGGCGTCCCGTCCTCCGCATACAACTCTGCGTCGCTGGGCAGCGCCGCCCAATACCGCGGATGGAGCGGAGAGAACGCCAGATCGTCGAGATGCAGATCGCCCGCGCGCAGTTGGAACGACAAGCGCTCCGCTCCCGCGAAGTCTCCCGGAGGGCTCGCCATGACGTACTCGGACCCCGTCCGCACCGTCGCGATCCCTTTCGACACCTCGACGGACTCCGCAAACACGAGCACCGACCCGCCGATCCGCAGTAGATCGCCGGCGCGCAACTGATTCCGCGACGTCACCGCGATCCGCAGCTCGCCCACGCCGTAGTCGACCTCGCCGAGACTCTCGACCTGCAGCGCGGTTCGCACCCGGATCGCGTTCGACCACGCGCCCTGACTCCGCGCCACCGCGACGGCCTGTGTGAAGGAGCCATCTCCCTCGACACGCCACAAACCGGGCAGCGGAATCCGGCACCGCGTCGCGCGCGCGGCAAGGCGGACGATCCAGCAACGGCGCCCGCCGTTGCGGAAGAACGCCCGCACCGCGCACCCGAGATTGGCTGTGGCGAGATCGCCGAAGATCTCGCCGTACTGCACCGCGTCCTCCACCGCCACCGGAACCTCGACCGGACCAGACGCCGCCAGCCCGACGAACGCCGCCACGTCCATGCGCGGCAGCGCGTCCGCGAGCGGCGGCGCGATGGTCTGAAATCGAATTCCCGGCAGCGGTCGGACCACGCTCTACTCCATCTCCAGCCGCTCGTAGGCGAGCACCAGTTCCTCCATCGCCACATCCGTGCCTTTGGCGTTGAAGGGGCCGCTGGTGTGCTTGATGATGCGCGCCCGCAGCATCTTCCACGTCGCGACCACGGCCGTGTGATCCTCGTTCTGCAACTGGATCGTCACCGTGCGCATCGCGTTCTGGTTGCCGTTGCGGATGTCGTTCAGCCAGCTATACAGATTCAGGCTGCCGATCACGCCGCGCTTCAGCGTCACGTCCGTGGACTTGTTCATCCCCGTGATCTTCATGACGCTGTTCTCTTTGTGGTTGCCCGTGCGGTATTCGCTGACGGTCACTTCCATTCCGATGCCGGTGACCTCTTGGAACCCAGCCTCCGGCCCGTCGGTCGACCCCGTCCCGAGGTCGACCAGGAAGTTGAATTGGACATAAGGGCGTTCGCGTAATGTCGCCATGGAGTTTCTCCTGCCTAGCTCTTGGCATCGGCCGTCCACTGGCCGATCCGGAAGATCACATACTCAGCCGGACGCAACGGCGCGACGCCGATCAGGCAGACGAGCCTGCCGTTGTCGAGGTCGTTCTGCGTCATCGTCGAGCGGTCGCACCGCACGAAGAAGGCCTTCTCCGGCTTGTCGCCGAGCAGCGCGCCGGTCTGCCACTCGTTCAGCAGGAAGTCGCTGATCGTGCGCCGCACGTTGGCCCACAACTGGTCGCCGTTCGGCTCGAACACCGCCCACTGCGTGCCCTTGTCGATCGAATGCTCCAGGTACGCGAAGTAGCGGCGCAGATTGACGTACTTCCATTCCGGGTCGCTCGAGATGGTTCGCGCGCCCCACAGCCGGAAGCCGCGCCCGTCGAAGTACCGGAAGCAGTTGATGCCGAGCGGATTCAGAACGTCCTGCTGCGCCTTGTTGAGCAGCGTCTCGAACCCGATCGCGAGGTTCACGACCTCGTTGGCCGGCGCCTTGTACACCGCGCGGTTGATGTCGTTGCGCGCATAAATGCCGCAGACGAAGCCGCTGGGCGGCAGGTGAATCTCGGCGCGCGTCACCGGGTCGAGGATCTTCACCCACGGGTAGTAGAGCGCCGCGTACGTCGAATCGAGGCGGCCGCGCAGATCGCGTACGTCGGCGACGGCCTGCTTGTCGCCCGAATCCAGCACCGCGATCCGGTACCGCATGTTCTGCGCGTGCGCGATCAGCAGATTGAGGACGGTGTTGGCCTCCGCCTGCCGCCCCGTATAGCCGAACGTGGACCCCGGCGCAGCGACGATCGAAATGTCGTCGAGATCTTCGAGCGCCTTGAGCCCCGTCTTCCGTTTCGAATTCGGATCTCCGCCCGTGCCTTCGTATGCGTCGGGCTCCGGCAGTTGGCCGTCGTTGCCGCCCTCGAGGACGATATCGACCGACCGGTCCGCCGTGACCGACTTCGGGTCCGCCAGCGCGGCCGACAAGCCCGTCTTGCCCGCGTACAGCGCATTCAGGACCGCGATGCCGTCGTGCTTCCCGGCGATCCCGATCGTGATCGGGATCGTGCGCGCCTGTCCGATGGCGAGCGGCGTATGCTCGTACGGGCTGCCGTCCTCCGGCGGATAGGTGCGGAACTGCGCCTCCACGGAGTCGAACGCGCCCGATAACTGGTGCAGCGGGTCGAGCGCCAGGCCCGAGTACACCCACGGCGAGAGCGTCGGATCGATCGGGAACACCGTGACGGTCGCGGTGACCACTTGCACGGTGTCGCCGCGCGTCGGGTCGAGTGCGCTGACCTTGACGCCGTTGGTGCTGCCGTCCTTGAATACCCACGACTGCCGGTCCGCGGAGAGCGTCGCCAGCGCCGGCGTATTGATTTCCGGCGGGCTGTCGAAGCGATTGATCAGCACGACGTCGCTCGCCAGAATTCCGCGCACTGCCGGGACCTGATTGCCGATCGGGCCGTCCAGCGCCAGCACGTTCGTGCCGACGTTGAGCGTCACGCGGACGTTCATGTTCCCGGCCTTGCCAGGGAATCGCGCCGCGAACTTCAGCGAGCCGAGCGATTTCTGTGCCACGCCTTGCTGCGCGTCGCCGTCGGTCGGCTGGAAGATCCGCGCCACGTACAGACGCTTTCCGCCCTCCTCGAAGAAGGCGCGGGCCGCGTGCCAAATGTAGTTGTGGGTAGGAGAGGCGCCAAAGTTCATCTGCTGGCGGTCCCCGTAAACGCGCTCGAATTCGCCGAGTCCCGTGACGACATCGAGCGGGAGATCGACCGGCCCATAGCGGGTCGGTCCGACAAAGCCCGTCGTCGTCGTGCTCACTCCTTCGATCGATTTCGCTCGGTAGGAGACTTCTTCAACGTATACGCCAGGCGCTAAGTATTCCGGCATTCCTTTCCTCCTAAACGGTCATGGGCGGCGATCCCGCCGGGGTAATCCACAAATCGGGCTGTACGGGCGCGGGCGGGCTCAATACCTTCGCGTCCGTGCGCAAAATCAACTCGCGTCCGAAGCGCAGCACCGCGGTCGTCAGCGGCCTGGTGAACCCTTGGTCCTGCCAGGCTTCGGCTGGCGCCTGGCTGAGAACCTGTTCCATATCGGGGATTGTCGGGACCGGCTGCCGCGGCGTGTAATGAAACGCCAGCGTGACCGGCCATGTCTGGTCCGCGAGTTTCGTCCCTTGCGGCGGCGGCGAGCCGAAGCGCGGTCCGGGACTCGATGCCTCGGGGTACGGCAGAGCTAACAGCAAACTGCCGCGCGCATCCGACATTCCACGCACCGTCCTGCCGCCGTCGAAGTTCGCGTCCACCAGCACCCAAGCGGCGGGCACGTTCGACACCGTGTCGAGGATCTGGGCGCGGACCACCGCCATCGGCGACACCAGTGGGCGCGCCGGCGCGGAGAACAACGGAATCGCATCGGGCAATCCGCGGACCGGCAGGCGCACCGGAATCTGCATCGGCAGGAACCGTCCGAACAGGTCCTGGACCTGCACCGTGAAGTCGCGCTGCGGCGGATGCGTCGCCCAGAAGACGTCGTCCCCCGCGCCGTGTTCCACCTCCCGCATCCCGGGCAGACCTTGGAACGCGAACACTCCACTTCGATTCGGGATCGCCGGAGTGGAAACGTCGGGCTGACCGGCAGGCCAGATCGTAACTTCCAGGCCCTCGCTGATCGCGGTCGCGTCCACGGGGTCCCAAAACCGCAGCCCCAGCGGCGCGACAATCGTCAGGTTTTCGAGCGTCTGGACGTCCATCATCGCTCGATCGCCTTTCCCATCCCGAACGCTCGCGTCTGCACCAGCCCGGCGTCGGTAAGCTCGATGTCGGAATCGATCCGCACCATGCGCGCGGTGTATGGGATGCTCGGCTGGAAATGGTGCCGGTGGACCTCCCAAATCGCGCCCATGTCCTGGATCGCGATCGTCTCCATGATCAGGTCGACCGTCTCGTTGGGCGCGAACGTGTCGGGCTCGGGACCGTATTGATTGAGCAGCGCGGAGTGCAGGATCGGCGTGTTCTCGAGCTCCCGCATGGCCCAGCCCAGCAGTCGGTGCTGCTTCACGGCGTCGCGCGCCCACGCGATCAGCAGGTAATGAATGTCGAGAGGCAGCGACGGGCGATAGCGGCGGCCGTCGGCGACGACCCGCGGCGGCAGGTTGCGGATGTTGTTCGCCGGCGTGACGCGGTGCATGTAGAGCGAGATGCCCTCGTCCATATGCGTTTCGAAGTTCTGCGCCTGGTACAGCTCGAACTGCGCTCCCGCGAATTCGGAACGCGGGCAGGCGCTCGCCAGCAGTCCAAGAACGGCTTGCCCAATAGCGGCGATGGCGTTGTGGGTCGCCATTAGTCTTCGGGCGCCTCCACGGGGCCGATCTTCGTTTCGAATTCGTCAATGATCTCGCTCAGCATCTTCAGCAGGACTCTCGCGGAGCTCGGATTGGTGATGATGCGCGTATGGCGGAGGGTGTCGCCCGACTCGGAATCGAACTGCCCGAAGTCCAGCAACACTTCGAAGGCGGTAAAGCCCAGTTCGAAGTAGTTCGCATACCGGCCTTCGAGAGGTTCCCCCATTCGTCGTCTGTGCCTGTCGGGGGAGAGCCTTTGCACGCCGCCCGCCACGCGTGCGCCCGCTGAAAACACAAGGGGACGGGTAGTCGGAGAAATCCGGGTGTTACAGCGTGGAGTTACAGAAAAGACGGGGAAGTGTAACAGGGCCGGGGATCACCCGTTTACAGCGGAACGGCCCATGTTACACGACTTCGCGGAGTCGATGCCGTACCGCGACATCTTCCGATAGAGCGTCATGCGCGACCAGTGCAGGATCTTGGCGGCCTCGCTCTTGTTCCAGTCCGCCGAGGAGAGCGCGTGCAATACGCGGTCCCTCTCGGTTTCACTCGCTTCAGGCTCCGCGGCGAGGCAGGCGCCGATATGCAGGGGCAGATCCGCCTCCGTAATCGAGCTCGACGACGAGAACGCGAAGGCCGATTCGACCGCATTGCGGAGTTCCCGGATGTTCCCCGGCCAAGGGTATCCCGCGAGCCGTTCCGCGAGAGCGTGGTCCATGCTGACCGGAGCGCGCTCCGACGAAGCATTGAGGTCCGCCAACATCTGTTCGACAAGCGTCGGGATGTCGCCGGCGCGCTCCCGGAGCGGAGCCAGATGGATGCGGATCACGTTCAGACGGTAGAAAAGGTCCAGGCGGAAGCGGCCCTGCGCCGCCAACTCCTCCAGATTCTGATTGGTGGCCGCGACCACGCGGATGTCGAGCAGGATGTCGCGTTGCCCGCCCAGTCGTTGGACGCGGCGATTCTCCAGCGCCCGCAGGATCTTTGCCTGCGAGAACAGATCCATATCCCCGATTTCGTCGAGAAACACGGTCCCGCCCCGTGCCAGCGGGAGTTTCCCATCGCGAGCGGCATGCGCCCCTGTAAACGCGCCGCGCTCGCAGCCGAATAGTTCGCTCTCCAGTAGATCGGCCGGCACCGCGGCGCAATTGATCGCGACGAACGGATGCCCGCTCCTGCGGCTCAACGCATGGATCCGTTCCGCGACCAGTTCCTTCCCGGTCCCCGTCTCGCCGGTGATCAGGACGTTGAGGTCGGTGGCGCTGGCCTTCTCGATCGTCGCGAGGGTGCGCCGGGTGGCTTCGCTGTTTCCCGCAATCCGGCCGTTCGCCGGCGCCCTCTTGCCCGCTGGTTTGCCTGCGATGCGATCGAGTGCGGCCGCCGCTTCCGCTGCCGTACACTCCTGGCTGAGCACGTCGGCGGCGCCCACGCGGAACGCCGCAATCGCGAACTCCGAGGACGGAGGTCCGCCGATTACGAGGACGGGACGCTGCGTTTCACGCCGCCGTAGCTCCCGAACCAAGTCCAGAATCGCGTCGCCCTGTTCGACGCCGGCCGCCACGATCACCGGACCCCCGCCTCGCGCCACGGCCTCGAGAAACTCCTCGCGCCGGTCGCAACGCCGCACCCGCTGTCCGCGCTTCGCCAGCTCGTTTGCCAGCGCAGGGCAGCAAGCGTTTCGGCTGAATGCGAATAGCAACGATTCGGATTCCAAGTTCACCCCAGCTAGTGCAATTGTGAGCCGAGTGCCTCCGGCGTTTCGCAATTGTATCCACGATTACTCGGATATTTGTATCCCAGTATGTAGCTTCCGTGGCCAGTGTCAATGGTGAGTTTCCCTCTAACCGTTCGAATACCGGGGAAGACCCGTTGTGTTCGCGATCGATTCGTGAGATATCATCCTCGGGATCGGAGTATTTAGATCCGGGAGGTACTGTATGTCGGAAGTCAACGGTGTCGACGTATCGCACCACAACGAGGAAGTGGACTGGGACGCGGTCGCAGCCGCAGGAATCCAATTTGCTTTCGCCAAGGCCACCGAAGGAGCCACCGGCACGGACAGCCGCTTCGCCGAAAACTGGGCTGCCATCAAGGACGCAGGCATTCTACGCGGCGCCTACCACTTCTTCCATCCGGTCTCTTCCTCTCCCGAGGATCAGGCGCACCACTTCCTGGCGGTGATCGGATCGCTCTCGCCCGGCGACCTTCCCCCGGTCCTCGACCTCGAGGAAACCAGCCAGCAGCACGACGAGTGGCCGACGGTCCCCGCCGCCGACCGCGCCGGACTCGTGCTCCGCTGGCTCGACATCGTCGAGGCGGCCGTCGGGGTCACGCCGATCATCTACACCCGTCGCGGTTGGATCAACAGCAATATCCCCAGCGCCACGGAACTCGGCAGGTACCCTGCCTGGCTCGCCGAGTACTCGTCTCATCCGAGCCCGACGGTGCCCTCGCTCTGGACCACGTGGACCTTCTGGCAGTACACGGAAACCGGCGCCCTCGACGGCGTCGACGGCAGTTTCGACCTCAACCGCTTCAACGGGACTAGCGACGACCTGCTCGCGCTGACCAAGCCGGATAGCGCGATCGCAATCATCACCTAGCTAGAGAGGATGGAGGCGCCGGGCGGCGTCCCAGACCGCGTCGACACCCATCTGTTGCAGGCAGTCGATTCGGCGCTCGCACGCCTGCAGGCGCGCGGTGGTCCAGCACGGCTCGCAGGGCAGTCCGGAGCGCAGCACCGTCACGTGGGTCGGAAATGCGCCGAGGACTTTGTCGGCGGTTGGCCCGAAGAGCATCAACGTCGGCGTCCCGACCGCCGCCGCGACGTGGGAGAGTCCGGCGTCGTTCCCGATCACCAGACCGGCGCCCGCCATCAACTCGGCGGTCTCGCGCAGCGAGAGCTTCCCGACGAAACTCCGGCAATGCGGCGGAAACGGTTTCTCCCCGAGATCGTCCGGCGTCCCGACCACTGCGACGTCGGCAATCCGCGCGGCCAATTCCGGGAAATACGGCCAGCGCTTCGCCGCCATCTCGCCCGTCTTGCATCCCGGCGCCAGGACCACCGTCGCGGCCGACACGCTCGCGTCCGCTCGGGGCGCGATCGGCAGACGATACTCCGGCGATCCGGCAAACCCGAGCGCCTCGGCGAACGCCAGGTAGTACGCCTGCTCGTTGCCATAGAAGAGACTGTCCGGCGGCCGGCTCACGACATTCCGCACGCCGCGGTACAGCCCCGCGAATCGTCCCCAGTAAAACGGCGGAACCGCCGGTAACACGCGCCAATACTCGCCGAGCCTTCCTGGAAACGCCCCGCCGCGAATGCAGCGCAGAATCGACCAGCCCTCGAACAGCGCGATGGCTTGCGGGTAATCCGCGTCGAGCCGCAAGTCGACCGCGAACCCCAACTCGGACAATGCGATCAGCAGCGGCGTTGCGAGCACGAGATTGCCCACCCCCGACGCGAGGTGCGCCAGCACGGTCTGGTCGCTTATTGCCACAATGCCGACACCGGCTCGACCACGACTCTCCGCGCCTCCTGACCGCCGATCTGGCCGCCGCTATCGATGGCTGCGAACTCGATCCCCGCGCCGCCCTGGTTCGTCCCGATCGCCGGCGGTCCGTTCCAAACCGGGAGTATGGCGACGGTCGTAGTGACCCGACCCTCCTGTTCGAACTCGATCAGCTTGCCGTCGAGTTTCACCTGCAGCTTCTCTCCAACCGCGACTGCCTCCAGCCGGTGATACACGGACGCATCGAAGTCCGGGATCGCGGCGAACGCCACCACCGTAAGAGGATTGAGGCGGCGCACCGTCACGGTCGCGTTCGAGTCGAGAGCGACCCAGTAGCCGGCGGAAGTCCCGCCCATGATGCCGTCACCCGGCGAAGCGAGGCGGCTACGGAAGAACGGGCCGGCCTGCGTGTGGCGTCCGGCGGCGTCGCGCGGCGTCCGAAGGTCGGCAGAGATTTTCAGGTCCTGGCCCATGTCGGCGCCGCGGAGCGCGGCGAGCGAGCAGGCATCGCGCCGCTTGGCAAATTGCGCTCCTGCGAAATAGCGGCCAGGATTGCGGACTCCGTTGATCTTGCCGTCGGCGGGGTCGGCGAGCGCCTCCACGATATCCGAGTAAAGCGGCAGGAAGTAGTAGGGCTCATCCCCCGAGGAGCAGCGGTACAGCGCATTGATCTGATGGGCGGTCAGACCGCGGTCGAAGACCCGCACGTCACCGACACTGCCGCGAAAGAACGTGGCCGGAGGCAAGACGAACTGTCCGATCGACCAGAGCTCGTTGGCGCGGGGCTCCGGCTGGTGGACCCACTTGCCTTGCGCCTGCTCTGCGCCATCCTGATACAGTGACGCCGTGCCCGCCTGCCGGCCTTCGTACCGCACGGCGATCTGGTGCCATCGAGCGTCGTCGACTCGCCCACCGACGATCGGCCTTCCGTCGCCGGTCGCCTCCGCCTCCCACCGGCCATCCGGCCGCGCCATCGCGAGGAACGTCGACGTGAATGGTCCTGAGAGCCCGGCGCGGCGGTAACCGTATTGAAAGATGTTGGTGAAGTCGTTGCTCGTCGCGAGGACCCGGACCCACGCGGTGAAGGTCAGCGGCTCGCCGGCCGGCGGCAGACTCCGCGCCTCGCCTCCGACCCAGCCGTGGACCCCGTCGAGTTCGACGGTGCCGCCCGTGGGCAGCGACCCACGGCGCGCGCCGCCGTGAATCTCGCCGTTGTTCCCGTTCCCCGTCACGTCCTTCGCGCTCTGGTCCGCTGTGTCGAATCGCCACCACGCCACCTCGCGGGCTGGCGCTGCCGTGCGCAACGTCAGGTGGGGGTGAAATCCGACTCCGGCCAGGAGCCATCCGCCGGCGCCCCCGACGAGGAGGCACGCGGCCATCCACATCGCGGCGGGAACTCCGCCGTGCGCGGCGGGCGCAGCAGGGCGCTCCCCCCTCTCAATGGGAGCGATGAACCGGTACCCGGCGCGTCGTGACGTTCGGATGTAAACGGGAGTCTCGGCGCTGTCGCCGAGCGCCTTGCGCAACTCGCCGATCACGCCGACCAGAACGTCGTCGGTCACGGCGATCTCCGGCCAAACCACGGCGAAGATCTCTTCCTTCGACACCAGCCGGGAGTGGTTCTGGAGCAGCAGCGCCAGCACCTGGAACGACTTCCGCCTGAGATGGACATCCACGCCGGCGCGCGTCAGGCAACCCGCGTCGACATCGGCGGCGAACTCGTGAAATCGGTAAATCAAGCAATTACCGGCCGATCTCGTCGAAATCTCGGCGCAATCTCGGCAAGCTGTCCTGATTCTCACAGAGGCTCTCCGTAGAATCAACTTCAAAGTTCCCCGGATCGGCGTCGTGTCGCACAGTTCCGGAACTCGGAGGATGATCCATGAAGAGAATACGAGGGGCGAGCGCGAGTCGCGCGGGGTTTCTGGCGCTGGCGTTGGCCACGGGGGCCCACGCCAGTTTCCTGTTCACCGATGCGGGCTCCCATCCGCTCCGATACGGCGACGGGTTTTCTCTCGGCTCGAAGTTTACGGTCGTGAGCGCCAATATCGAAGTCACCGCGCTGGGCATCTACGACGTCACGGGCGCGGGATTCTTCCAGTCCCACGAAGTGGGTCTGTGGGACGTCACTGCGGGGAATACCCAGGTGGCCGACGTCACCATCCCCACCGGAACGTCGGCGGTGCTCCTGAACGGCTTCCGATACATCGACGTTTCGAGCCCGGTCGACCTGGTGGCGGGCGATCAGTACATCCTGGCCGCGTTCTATCCCGTGGGCCAAGTCGTCGGCGTCAACGATCAACTTCGGGATTGTTGCGGGGCGGGAAGCAACGCCGCCACCGACGCGAACTTCGGGTCGTTCTTCGCGGCGTTTACGACGACTGGCCTCGGATCCTCGGCGGGGCATCTCACTGAGCCCAATGGCTCAGTGGCAGGCACCGATTACGCCGGCCCCAACTTCGAGTTCCAGAGCGTGCCGGAGCCGGCTTCGGGCGTCCTTTTGGGCCTCGGTGCAGCGATGCTGGCGCTTCTCCGCAGACGCGCCCGCGCTTAGCCGCGCCAATAACCGGGGAGGTCCTTCTTGGTTTCGCGGAGGATTTCCAGGATCGTGCGCCGGTCGGCGGCAGTCAGTTGCCCGTACGGCGCATTCCCGGTCAGGATCTCCCACAGGCGGCGGTATACGCGATCCTTCAGCGGCGCGGGCATGGCGTCGAACTGCGCCGAGTAGATCAGGTAGCTGCACGGATACCGGAACATGCGGCGCGTGAGATCGAAATCGCGCAGCGACCGACCGGCGTGGTCTTTCGGACCGCGCGCCGTGAACTCCGCTGCGAAGCCCGACGTCCCCTTCACCGGAGCGTCGAGCAGCGCCTCGTCGGTGAACAGCATGTACTTCAGGACCGCCTCGGCCGCGTTGTCGATGCGCCGCCGCGCGCTGTCGCTGAGTCTATCGGGCGGGTCGCCGAGCGACTGATTGATCGCCTGCTGTTCGGCGACGGCCATCCGAGTCTCCCACCCGGCGCGCGTAATCAGGTTGGTCATGCGCGTCTGGTGCTCGAGGGTCATCAGCGCCACCAGGTCGCTGCCGGGGCTGGCGTACATGCCGGGGTCGATGCGGCCCTTGAGGTCGGTGACATTCGCGCCGGCCTCGCGATCGAGATCGTCTGGATGGTCGCGGTCCTCCGCAAAGACATTGCCCATGTGGCGAGCGGCGCCGTGCGTCCCGGTGACGTACCAGCCGCCCCAGCGCTGCGAGAGCGGACTGCGATGGTCGGTGACGAACCCGCCCGCGTGGAACAACGGCATCCCGGAGCGCTCCACGAATACCGACCGCACTACCAGTCCCGGCACGCCGAGCGTGCCGCCGGCGGCGTGGCATTGCAGGCACTCATCGCGGCGGTCGAGGCGCGGTTTCGGTACCGCCTCCTGGTCCATCGTGTAGAAGATGACGCCTTGCCGCGGGTCCACCGACGCGACTTCGACGACGTCGCCGCCGGGCACCCAGCCTACATACGTGTCGTCGTTGAAGTAGAGCGCGCGCGGCAGCCGCGGCGAGATCCGGGGCGCCTGGAAACTGGTTTTCGAGAACACCAGCACCTGCGACGAGACCGGGACGTCGAGCGCCTGGAGCGCCGCTTCCAGATACCCGTGCGCGTCGCGGAACGTGGGCTTCGCCTTGCCCTCGCGGAGTTTCTGCTGGAACGCGGCGGCGCGGTCCGTCACCGGAGCGGTGTCGTACAGGATCGCGGCGTGGTCTCGGGGAACGATGTAGGAGCCGTCGAAATCGGCATACGCCCAGACGGCAGCAACGGCCGCAAGGACGACGAAGGCCTTACGAAACAAAATGGATAATCCCTCAGGGTCTTTTTACTTATGTTAACGCACGAAGATGGGGAACGGCTGCGACGCCTGTCCGCCCGCCGTCAGCACGATCGACCAGTAATTCGGCGCGATGAAGTTGATCTGGCCCACCCCAACCGCCAGCCCGGGGGCTGCGCCGGAGTAAAGCTCCTGCACCGGCTGACCGTTGGCGTAAACCGCACCGGCGTACACCGACGATGGGTCGTTGACCGCGCCGAAGCCCGTCACCCACATGGACATGATGGAGCCAACCGCCGCCGGGTTGTTGATCGCGTTCAGCGTGCCGTCCTGGTTCACGACCGCGAAGATCTGCGGGATCGCGGGCAGCACCCCGACGTTGAAAGCGGGACCGCTGCCCACGCGGATCGCCGCCTTCGTCTGCCCCTGGATCCCCGCCGGCACGACGAGGTTGATCTGCTGATCGCTGGTGTACAGGATCTCGGCTGCGGTCCCGTTGACGGTGACCGGCTGTCCGTCGAGATGCGGTCCGTAGATGGAAATCACCTCGCTGGGCGCAATCTGGCCCCCGTAAAGTCCGACGAACCACGGCCGCACCGCGGGATGCGGATCGGCGACAATCGCGGAGAGCACGCCGCCGGGTTCGCCGACGTGCAGCAACTTCGATGAGTCCACCGCGAGCGTCTTCACCGTGCCGGTCGGATAGCGGCCGGAGTAGGTCAGTCCGCCCGTCGTATTGAACTCGGCGATGAAGTCGTCGCCGGTCGACCAGCCGCTCGCATTGGGGAATTCGGTGGAGCGGGTGTTGCCGGCGACCCAGAAGTTGCCCGACGGATCGAGCGCGGCGGTGGTCGCGAACTCCGGGGCAGCGCCGCCGAGATAGCTGCCCCACACCACCGCTGTACCGGTGGCATTCAGTTCCAACGCGAACGCGTCCGTCGGCCCGGTCGGACCGGGGCTCGTCAACTCGGCGGGCCCATGCGACACGGTCTGAAACGCGCCCTGCGTGACCGGCAGGTGAGGATCGAAGGTGGAGCCCGCGACAAACGCATGGCCCGCGGCGTCGATGGCAAGACCGCCCATCGAAGTCGCCGGCGAGAAGTGCGGCGAGACCGTGACACCTCCAGCGGTCAGGTACGTGAGATACGCGAGGGCCGAACCCGTCGCGTTTACCTTCGCGACCCAGGCGCCCGCGCCGGTCTGTGCCAGGACGCCGGGCGTCGTCGGCAGATCGACCACATCGCTATTCCCGCCGAAGTACGCGTTGCCCGCCGCGTCCACTCCGACTCCCACCGCATACGCGCCGCGCTCGCTCGTAAAGCAACTGCTGCAACAGCCGCACGGTTTATTGCCGCCCGAAATCACGGTCGAGTAGAGGATGCGATCGCCCGCCGCGGTGAGTTTGGTCAAGTACGCGCCATAGCTCCGGAAGCCGGTGGCCCCAGCCGGCAGTCCAGGCGTGGTAGGGAAAGTCGAGTTCGTCGTCGTGCCGGTGACGTACACGCCGCTGCTGTCCGCTGCCAGCGCGCTCACCACGTCGGGGAAGTACGTCGCCCACAGGACGTCGCTCGCCGTCGGGTTGTACTTGACGAGGAAACCGCGCGCCGGCGCGGTATATAGCGCGTTATGCAGTGGGAAGTTCGGCGAGGTGGTCACGCCGCCGATATAGATGTTGCCCGCCGGGTCGACGGCAATGGCATTCGCCGCCTCGCTGCCCTTACCGCCGATCCCGGCGAACAGTACGGTTTTGCCCGAACTGTCGATCTTCGCCACGATCGCTTCGCTCAGCGGCGTCGGGTGCAGAGGGTCGTACGAGAGGTTGAAGGTGCGGCTTCCCGCCACATAGGTGTTCCCGGACGCATCGGTCAGCACCTGCGCGATCGACCACGCATTCTGATCGCCAATATACGTCGAATACTCACCCGCGGATAGAACGGCGGCCGCGAGCAGAAAAAGAGCGGATTTCACAATACTAAGACCCCTGCATCCGGAATTCCATTACACCGGCGCCCAAACTCCAGAGCGCGGTCCGGCAGTTTCGGTGTTTGCGGCGACCGCTTACTTGCGTGCGCGGCTCTGTTTCGAGAATCCACCGCCTCCCAAACAGAGCCGCGACTGTAAGGAGCGGTTGCCCGAGAGACCGAATCGGCTACTGAAAGAACCGCTCCATATCTGTCGCGGCTCTGTCGGGAATATAATTGATCCCCAGTGAGAGGGGCTGTCCAATTGCTGGCGCTCGCGGGGGCGCTCGGCATCGTGTGGGCGCAGGTCGACGCCGACAAGTTCGTCGGAGCGCGCGGCCGCTACTGGACCTTTCAGAAGGTCGTCCGTCCCGCCGCTCCGGCAGCCGGCAACCCCATCGACGCCTTCATCGCCGACGGTCTCACGAAGAAGAAGCTCACGCTCTCGCCGGCGCTCGACCGCGCTCAACTGCTGCGCCGCGTCACGTACGACCTCACCGGACTCCCGCCGGCCCCCGCCGAGCTCGACGCCTTCCTCGCCGACAAGTCGCCGGCCGCCTACGAGAAGATCGTGGACCGCCTGCTCGCCTCACCGCACTACGGCGAGCGCTGGGCGATGAAGTGGCTCGACGTGGTCCGCTATGCCGACACCAACGGCTTCGAACTCGACGCGGACCGACCACACGCCTGGCGATATCGCGACTACGTGGTCCACGCGTTCAACGCGGATAAGCCCTACGACCGCTTCGTCCGCGAGCAGCTTGCGGGCGACGAGCTCTTCCCCGGCGACCACGAGGCGCTGATCGCGACCGGCTACCTGCGCGCCGGCTCCGAGCATCTGGTCGGCGGCAATGTCGATCCCGAGGAGAGCCGACAGGAAGTCCTCACCGAAATCGCCACCAACGTCGGGCAGGCGTTTCTCGGGATGACGGTGAACTGCGCGCGCTGCCACAACCACAAGTTCGACCCGATCCTGCAGGCCGACTTTTATTCGCTGCAGGCCGTCTTTGCCGGCGCGAAGGGCAAAGACGTCGAGATCGCGACGCCGGCCGAGAAGTCCGCCTACGACGCCGCGAAGAAGGCGTACGACGAGCGGATCAAGCCGGTGCAGGACGCCCTCACCGCGCTCGCGAAGCCGTACGAGGAGAAGCTCACCGCAGAGAAGAAGACGCAACTCGATCCCAAGCTCCTCGAAGCTTTGAACGTTCCCAAAGACAAGCGCACCGCCGAGCAGAAGCGTCTCGCCGCCGATGCGCAGACGCAGATCAAGCCGTCGTGGGATGAGGTGGTCGCCGCGATGCCCGCCGACGTGCTCGCCGAACGCGCGAAGCTCCGTACCAAGCTGCACGACATCGAAACGACCGCGCCCGAACCCCTCCCGCACGCGTACGCCTACGTCGCCACTGGCGACCCCGCGCCGCCGAGCTACATCCTCCGTCTCGGCGATCCGCACAACCGGCTCGACCCCGTCGAGCCCGCCGTGCCGTACGTGCTCCGCGCCAGGCTGAAGTTGCCCGCCGAATCGCCGGGTCGACGGGCCGCTTTCGCGAACTGGCTGGCATCGCGCGACAATCCGCTCACCGCGCGCGTGATGGCCAATCGCATCTGGCAGTTCCGCATGGGCGCCGGGCTGGTGCGGACCCCCAACGACTTCGGCACGATGGGCGACAAGCCCGACTCGCACGACCTGCTCGACTGGCTCGCCGCCGAGTTCATGGACCGCGGCTGGTCCGTCAAAGCGATGGACCGCCTGATCGTGACGTCGGCAACGTACCGCCAAGTCTCGGCGCGCGCTGACACCGCGAATACCGCCATCGATCCGCAGAATCGTTACTTCTGGCGCATGAACCGCAAGCGGCTCGAAGCCGAGGGCATCCGGGACATGGCGCTGGCAGTCGCCGGCAGTCTCAATCCCGAGCTCGGCGGACGGCCCGTCCGCATCCCGATCGAGCCCGAGGTCTACGACCTGATCTTCACCGAGAGTGAGCGCGACGGCCTCTGGCCCGTCAACCCCGACCGCCACGTCCAGAATCGCCGCGGCATCTATCTCTACAACAAGCGCGGCGTCCGCCTCCCGCTGCTCGCGGCGTTCGACCAGCCGGACACGATCACGTCGTGCCCGGTCCGGCCCACGTCGACGCACGCGCTGCAATCGCTCTCGCTATTCAACTCCGATTTCATGCAGGAAGTCTCCGGCGATTTCGCCAAGCGCCTCGAAACCGCCTGCCGCGCCGACCGCAAGTGCGCCATCGACCAGGCGTGGCGGCTGGCGCTCTCCCGCTCTCCGCGCCCACCAGAGCTCAAACTGGCGCAGGACTTCTTCCGAACCGGCGGCAGTCTACAGGACTTCTGCCTCGCCCTTCTCAACCGCAACGAGTTTCTCTATGTCCCGTAATTCGCATCTGCCGTCCGCACTGACCCGCCGCGACGTCCTGGTCCGCGCCGGCCACGGCTTTGGCGCGCTCGCCCTCGCGTCGCTGCTGCCCGCGCAGCGTGTGAATCCGCTCGCGCCGAAGCCGCCGCACTTCCCGGGCAAAGCGAAATCGGTGATCTTCCTGTTCATGGTCGGCGGCCCCAGCCAGATCGACACGTTCGACCCCAAGCCCGCGCTCGAGCGCTTCAACGGACAGCCGCTGCCGCCGAGTTACGGGACCGTCGTCAGCCAGTTCACCAAGGGCGACACGCCGCTCCTCAAGAGTCCCTGGACCTTCAAGAAATACGGCCAGTGCGGTCGCGACGTCTCGACGCTCTTTCCCCACACCGCCGGGGTCGTCGACGACCTCTGCTTCGTCCGCAGCTTCTACACTGACAGCACCGTCCACGCGCCGGCGATGTACCAGGTCAACACCGGGCGCATCCTGATGGGCTACCCGAGCATGGGATCGTGGGTCACCTACGGGCTCGGCAGCGAGAGCGAGAATCTGCCGGCGTACGTCGTGATGCCGCAGCCGGAAGGCACGCCGGAGGGCGGCGCGCCGTGCTGGGGCGCGGGCTTCCTGCCCGCCGTCTACCAGGGCACCGTGTTCCGCTCCGGCCCCGCGCCGATCCTCAATCTCAAACCGCCCGCGCGCATGACGCCTGACCGCCAGCGCCACACGCTCGACTTCCTCCAGAAGATGAACTCGATGGACGCGCTCGAAGGCGACACCGAGATGGCGGCGCGCATCAGCTCCTACGAGCTCGCGTTCCGCATGCAGTCCGCCGCGCCGGAAGCGGTCGATCTCACGAAGGAGTCGGCGGCCACGCGCCAGCTCTACGGCCTCGACCAGAAGCACACCGCCGAGTTCGGCACGCGCTGCCTGCTCGCGCGCCGGCTGGTCGAGCGCGGCGTGCGCTTCGTGCAACTCTACTCCGGCGGGGGGCCCGTTTCGGTGCAGTGGGACGCGCATAAGGACCTGATCGGTAATCACGAGAAGATGTGCGGCATGACGGACCTGCCGGTCGCCGGACTGATCCGCGACTTGAAGGCGCGCGGCCTGCTGGATTCGACGCTCGTGATCTGGGGCGCGGAGTTCGGCCGCCTCCCGATGTCCCAGGGCGGCGACGGCCGCGACCATAATCCGCACGGGTTTACCATGTGGTTCGCGGGCGGCGGCGTCAAGCCGGGCGCGATCGTCGGAGAGACCGACGAGCTCGGCGTGCGCGGCGTCGGCGCGCGCTACCCGATGCGCGACTTCCACGCCACCATCCTGCATCTCCTCGGGCTGGAGCAGGACCGCCTCTGGTTCCTCCACAACGGCCGCAATGAGAAGCTGACCGACTTCGGCGGGACGGTGATCAAAGAGATGCTGGCGTAAGCCACGCGATGTAGCCGCTGAATCGAAGGGTGGCGCCGCACTCGACCGCGGGTGGGTCATTGATCTCGGTCCGCAGGTACGCGTCGTACTCGTCGCGATCCATCTCGACGGTCTCAGTGAATCGCTGCGAGCGCGCGACGCGAAAGCCGGCGGCCAGTTCCCCGAGGATGTCCGGGTCCAGCGCGATCGCGCCATCGTGCGGACGCTGGTACCCGAAATCGTCCTCTGCGAAGTCGTAGACGACCAGCGTGCCGTTGTCCGCGAGAACGCGCCGCAACTCGGGAAAGGCGCGCGCCGGGTCGGCGTAGTTGAGCGACCCCGCCGCCGTGATCAGATCGAAGCTCGCGTCGCGAAACGGCAGCAACTCGGCGCGCCCCACGACGAACGACGCTCCGGGCGCGAGTTGAGGTCCCCACCGCACCATTCCTTCGAACGGGTCGATTCCCACGAGGCGCTCCGCCACCAGATGCCGTGTCGAGAGTCCGGCGCCGCAGCCGACGTCGAGAGCCGAGTGCGCGCGGATGCCGATCCGCTCGACGATCCGCTCATGCAGCGGAGGACGCGCCTTCGCGTAGCCCTCCGCCATCGCGGCGGTAGCGAATCGCTCAGCCACGGCTACCCGGCAGAATCCAGCGGATCTGCTCCGTGCGATAGTCGAAAATCTGGTTCACATCGCGCCGCACTTGCAGCCAGTTTACCAGCGCCCCCAGGATCCCGAACGGCAGCGCGTACCGGACGTCGTCCGTCATAGTGGTGCCCGACCCCGATGCGACGAAACGGTGCGTATGATGCCAGAGCTTGTACGGCCCTCGCTCCTGCACGTCCACGAACCCGTGCGGCGGGTCCCATTCCACGATCCGTGTCCGCCATCGCACCGGGATGCCGTGGACGCGCAGGCGATAGTCGAGCAGCGTTCCCGCCTTCATCTCGACGGTTGCCGGCGTCAGCATTTGGAAGTTCAGCCACTCGGGCGTGATCCGTCCCAAATTCTCCGCGCGCGAGAAGAAGTCGAAGACGGCTTCGACCGGCTGCGGAATCCACAGCTCCCGATGCAAGCGATACGTCACTCCCTCTACATTACTGGATCGCGTCCATGTGCCAGCCGGGATTGACCCACTGTCCGTTGCGGTTCACGAACACCTCCGTGACGCGCCCCTCGGACGGGGTGCGCGTTCCATTCTGCTCCAGTTCGTAGCGGTATGTCGAGTACACGATGGCGGTCGAGCCGTAGAGCTGGATCTCCGTCTTCGGGAACGTGAGGCTCGCCAGTTTCATCCCGGTTTTCGCGAACTCCGCCGCTCCCTTCAGCACCGCCGCGCGATTGCCGAACCCCGCTCCCTGGGCCTCGATGGTGATCAGTTCGTCGGGGAGCAGCTTCGCCAGTGCCGCCTGGTCGTTTGTGAAGTACGCGCGCCACACCGCTTCGCGCGCCTTCAGCAGCGATTCCCGCGCCGCGCCCGTGAGCGTCTGCGGCCGTTGCATCTCGTCCGTGACCGACTCGGGCGAGATCGACGTGTTCGACCCTGCCTGCGTCCACTTCCCGTCCCGCTTCACGTAGAAGTCGGCGAGCCGCTGGACTCTGTGCAGTGGCCCGTCGGGTAGCTTCACTTCGATATCGCAGATGAAGGTGACGAACGCCGCGTCGCCCTGGAACAGGATGTCGAAATCGCGGATCTTGTAATCGGACATGCCGTACGGGCTGGTCATCGGCCCGACGTAGTTCATGTACTGCTCGATGCCGCGGATCATCGTGCGCGAGCCTTCGAGGAAGCCGTGCCAGTCCGCGGAGTGGGTCGCCTGGACCGTCGCGCGGTCCCTGGCGATGAACGCGCGATAGATCTTGTCGATGTCCGCGCGGATCGCCTCACGGTCCGCCGCGCGGTCGTCGGCGCCGAACACCGCTCCCGCCAGTAACAGCCAAAGCATCGCTTTCATCGCTACTCCTCCCGAATCACTTCCGCCGGCGTCGCGGAGGCCGCGCGCTTCGCCGGTCGCCACGCGCCCAGCATCGCTGCCGCGGGCAACAGCACCACCGCCACGCCCAAACTCAGCGGGTCGCGCGGACCGATGCCATAAACAAGAGCGCCGATCCAGCGCGCCGCCGCTAATGCGCCGGCCGCTCCGAGCGCCACGCCGATCGCGGCGAGCCACAACGCCTCGCCCGCAATCAGCCGCAGCACGTCCGACGTGCGAGCCCCGAGCGCCATCCGAATCCCCATCTCCGGTAGTCGCTGCGACACCTGATACCGCAGGACGCCGTAGATCCCGGTCGCGGCCAGCAGCAGCGCGAGCCCGCCAAATACCGCCGCGAGAATCGCCGTGAAACTCACCGGCGCGATCTCGCGCGCTACGTACTGCGTCATCGGCCGGACCTTGGCGACCGCCGCCGTTTTGGTCCGCTGCCGTAGCGCCTCGCGCACCGCCGGAACAACGGCCAGCGGGTCGCCGGCCGACCGCACCACGAAGGTCAGCGGACTCCGCGGGCTCTGCTCGTACGGCATGTAGATGGAGCCGCGCACTCGTCGCGTCAGCGACTGATTGTGGACGTGCTCCACCACCCCGACCACCACGCTCGGCACGGGCACGAAGCCGTTCTGCGTCAGGTGCTCGGCGTCGACCTTCTTCCCGATCGCGGATTGCCCCGGCCATGTCGACCGCGCCAGCATCTCGTCGACGATCACCACGGGTTGCGTGCCGGCGCGGTCGTCGCTATTGAAGAATCGCCCTTCGATCAGGCGCGCACCCATCGCGGAGAAGTAGCCGGACGTGACGCAGCGAAGGTCGGAGACGAGCGCCGCGGCGTCCTGCTCGCTCACGCCCTCGGGGCGGAATGGGCCGTACCAATTCGGAATGTCGGTGTCGAGAGGGAGATGCGACGTCGCGCCGACGCGTTCGACCCCGGGGAGCGCCGCGAGTTGCGCCTCCCAATCGCGCATCGCGGCCGGCGAACCGCCGAACGCTCCCGCGATCTGGAACGCCAGCAGATGGCGCGCTTCGAAGCCCGGCGCTGCCTGTTCGACGCGGGCCAGCGTCCGCGCCGCCAGCACCGCTCCGGTGACCAGGACGAAGCCGAGCGCAATCTCGGCCACGACCAGCGCGGCTCCGGCGCGCCGTTGCAAACGGCCCATCCAACCGCGCCCGCTGGTGCGCAGAGTCTCGATGAGGTCGACGCGGAACGATTCGAGCGCCGGCGCGATCCCGAGCAGAATCGCCGCGCCGAGGGCCGCAACAGCCGCGGCTACCGCGACCGGCCAGTTCACGCCCGCGCCGCCGATGCGCGCCAGCCGCTCGGGACGAATCGCGAGCAGCAGGCGAAATCCGCCCCAACCGACCGCTGCGCCCGTCACGCCGCCCAACGCTGCCAGCGCGAGACCCTCGGCGAACAACTGCCGCAGGATGCGTCCACGCGAGGCGCCGAGCGCCAGCCGCAGCGCGATCTCCTTCCGCCGCTCACTGGCGCGCGAAAGCAACAGGCTCGCCACATTGACGCAGCAGATCAGCAGCACGAACGCCGATCCGGCGAACAGGACCGCCAGCGCGGGCTTCACGTCGCGCACCGCGTCCACGTGCATGCCCGCGACGGTGAACCGAAGGTCCTCGGCGGCATAGTCGGCGTACGCCCCGCGGATCTCCCCGCCGACGCGGTCGAGGTCGGCCTGCGCGTCTTCGAGCCGCACGCCCGGCTTCAGCCGTCCGACGAGCCGGATGTAGTATTCCTTGCGACCCTGGTACACGCCGGGACCGAACGTGTCGAACACCTGGACGTCGCCGGGGACGTTGGCGTCCGGCGCGAAGAAGAGCTGGAAGTCGGCGGGAAGTACGCCTGCGACGATCCCGGCACGCCCCTGCATCGGGACGGCCTTCCCGAGTGTCGCGGGACTGCCGCCGAAGCGTCGACGGAAGACGCCGTCGGCGAGAACGATCGCAGGCGTCCCGTTCTCCTGCGGCGTGAACGTGTGGCCCGCGGCCGCGCGCACGCCGAGCAGGTCGAAGAAGTTCGGAGTGACGCGCGCGCACTTCACCTGCTCCGGTTCGTCGCCCGTAAACGTGCGGGTGACCGTCCAAATGCCCGCGATCCCGGCCAGGGAGCGATTGCGCGTCTCGACCTCGCGGAGAATGGTCCCGGAGATGGGCGCGCGCGCGTTGCCCGCCGTCCGGAACGACGCCCAAAGTAGCACCAGTCGCTCAGGATGGTCGTAGGGCAGCGACCGCAGCAGGACCGCGTAGAACGCGCTGAACACCGCCGCATTCGCGCCGATCCCGAGCGCCAGAGTGAGCGCCGCCACCGCAGTAAACGACGGACGCCGCCGCATGGCGCGACATGCGTACCGCGCGTCCTGCACGAAGCCGTCGAGCGCGGCTCCCACCGCGCCGTCGCGCACCTTGTCCTTCACCACTTCGACGCCCTCGAAGTCGAGCCGAGCCGCGCGGCGGGCCTCCGAGTCGGACATGCCGCCCGCCACGTAGCGGTCTACCAGGATCTCGAAGTTCGACCGCAGCTCCTCGTCGAGCTCGTCCTCGAACCGCCGCCGTCGCAACAGGAAATCGAAGGCTCGTCCCAGCATCGCTACCCCTCGCACTCCAGCATCCAGTTCATGGCCGACGCCACGCGCCGCCAGTTGCGCTTCTCCTCGGCGAGCTGTGCCCGGCCCACGCGCGTGAGCGTGTAATACCGCGCCCGCCGATTATTCTCGGACGGCGCCCACTCACCCTCGATCCACCCGCGCTGCTCCAAACGCCGCAGGGCAGGGAACAGGGACCCCGGCTTCACGACGAACGCGCCGCGCGTCACCTGCTCGATCCGCGCCGCCACTCCGATCCCATGCATCGGCGCCAGCTCCAGCGCCCGCAGGATCAGCAGATCGAGAGTTCCCTGTAGGATGTCCATAGCGTATTCCGCACAATCTATCACAAAACTTGCGGCTTTCCTATAGGACGTCTGGGGGAGCAAAAGGCGCCCCCACGGCCATTTGATAACGTAATTTCGTGACGAGAAGGACGTTCCTGGTGACGACCGCCGCTGTGGCAGCGGCCGAGCCGCAGACCGCGACCGCGCCCTGGTACCGGCGTTGTGTCCGCTGGGGCCAGACCAACATTACAGAGCGCGACCCCGACCGCTACGACATCCCGTTCTGGCGCGACTACTGGAAGCGCACCCAGGTGCAGGGCGTCATCATCAACGCCGGCGGCATCGTCGCCTACTACCCGAGCAAGTTCCCGCTGCACCACCGCGCCGAGTTCCTACACGATCGCGATCTCTACGGCGACCTCGCCCGCGCCGCCCACGAGGATGGCCTCGCCGTCCTCGCCCGCATGGACTCCAACCGAACCGCCAAGGACTTCTACGACGCCCATCCGACGTGGTTCTCGCGCAACGCCGCGGGCGACCCGATTCGCGCCGCCGACAAGTACGTCACCTGCATCAATAGCCCGTATTACGACGAGTACATTCCCGCGGTCCTCACCGAGATCATCGAGCGCTCGCATCCCGAGGGCCTCACCGACAACAGTTGGGCAGGCCTCGGCCGCGACACCATCTGCTACTGCGAAAACTGCGCGCGCAGCTTCCAGGACCGCAAGAGCCACGCACTGCCCCGCACCGCCAACTGGGACGACCCGGTCTATCGCGACTGGATCGACTGGAGCTACGCCCGCCGCGTCGCCGTCTGGGAGCTGAACAATCGGACCGCGCAGGCCGCGGGCGGACCGCACTGCCTCTGGATCGGCATGAACAGCGGTTCGATCACCAGCCAGGCGCAATCCTTCCGCGACTTCGCCGAGATCTGCAAGCGCGCCGAGTTCATGCTGCTCGACCACCAGTCGCGCACCGACGCGACGGGCTTCCAGCAGAACGGCGACACCGGCAAACTGGTCCACGGGATTCTCGGGTGGGACAAGGTGATGCCGGAGAGCATGGCGATGTACCAGGCGGGCCGCTCGTCCTTCCGCGTCGCCGCCAAGCCCGCCGCCGAAGCGCGCATGTGGATGATCGAGGGCATGGCGGGCGGCATCCAGCCCTGGTGGCACCACATCGGCGCCGTGCAGGAGGACCGCCGCGAGTTCGCCACCGCCGAGCCGATCATGCGCTGGCACAAGGCGCACGAACAGTACCTCGCGAATCGCACCCCGATCGCCGCGGTCGGCATCGTATGGTCACAGCGCAACACCGATTTCTACGGCCGCAACGACGCCGCCGAACTGGTCGACGCGCCGTATCGGGGATGGACCCAGGCGCTGATCCGCGCCCGCATCCCGTACATCCCCGTCTTCGCCGACCACATCGACCGCGATGGCGCCAACCTCTCGACGCTCGTGCTGCCCGCCGTCGGCGCGCTCTCCGACCAGCAGTGCGCCGCGATCCGCCGCTTCGTCGAGCGCGGTGGCGGTCTGGTCGCGACCGGGCCCTCGTCGCTCTACACCGAACGCGGTGACGCCCGTCCGGACTTCGCGCTCGCCGACCTCTTCGGCGCGCACGCCGCCGGCACGCGCCGTCCCGCCGCCGCGGCCGCTCACACCTATCTGCGGATCGCGCAGCGCCACGAGGTCCTTAAGGGATTCGACGACACCGACATCCTCGCGTTCGGCGGCCAGTTGGAAGCGCTCCGCACCGATCCGGGCGTCACCGTCCCGCTGACGTTCATCCCGGCCTTCCCGATCTATCCGCCCGAGACCGCCTGGATGCGCACGCCGAAGACCGACATCTCTGGGCTGATTCTCAAGGGCAAGGTCGCGTACCTGCCCGCCGATATCGACCGCCGGTACACCCACGAGAACCTGCCCGACCATGCCGACGTGCTCGCGAATCTCGCGCGCTGGTCATCGGGCGGGCGCATCCCGCTCGAGGTCCACGGCGCGGGTCTGGTCGATTGCCACCTGTATCGGCAGCCCGGCCGCGTCATCCTCCACCTCGTCAACCTGATCAGCGCCGGCACGTGGCGCGGCCCCATCGACGAGTTGATCCCGATCGGTCCCCTCCAGGTCAAAGTGAAGCTTCCCGCCGACGTGAAACCCCGGAGCGCCCAACTGCTCGTCGCCGGCCGCACGACCCCCGCCACCGTCGCCCAAGGCTGGGCGACCTTCGACGTGAAGTCGATCCTGGACCACGAGGTCGTCGTACTTGGGTAAATTCCTCAACGTCCCGAACCTCCTGACGATGGCGCGGATCGTCCTGACGCCCGTCATCGTGCTCGAAATCCGCGGCGGACGCCACGTCGAGGCCCTCGTCGTCTTCTTCCTGGCCGCGTTCACCGACTTCCTCGACGGCTGGACCGCCCGCCGCTTCGGTATCGCCACCCCGGCCGGCGCGTACCTCGACCCGCTCGCCGACAAGTGCCTGCTCAGCGGTGTTTACTTTGCGCTCGCCTGGTCGGGGATCATCCCGTGGTGGCTGGTCGGCATCGTCTTCGGGCGCGACCTCTTTATCCTGGCCGGAGCGGGCATTGTGATGTTCTTCACCCCGGTCCGCCGCTTTCCGCCAAGTGTCTGGGGCAAGGTCTCGACGTTTTTTCAGATTTCCAACGCGGTCGTTTGGATGGCCCGCGATGCTTTCCGCGTTTCGCTGCTGGAGATAGCCGCCGTGCTCTCCATCTGGCTCTGCGTCGGATTCACAATTTGGAGCGGCGTGGACTACGCCCGGCGCGGTTTTCGCATCGCGCGAACGCATTGACGGCCCGCCGGATCGGGATTAGGCTAAAATTGGGTAAAGGTTAGGTTGATGACTCGCTATCTCCCTGCGAAACACTACTTGTGGCTCGGCGCGGCCGCAGTCGTTTTCTCAGGGCTCTGTGCTTGGTTCGCGACCGCCATCGCCCTCGCCTATTTGCCCGCTGCGCTATTCCTGATCACTTCCGTTTTCCTGTTCGCGATGGCCGTGCGCCCCGCCATCGAGGTTCACGAAGGGTATCTTTCGATAGGCAAGCGCATCATCCCGTGGATGGACATCCGCCGCCTCGACCGCACCGGCTGGATTTCGCCTCTGATTGTCCGCGTCACCCTGTTCGACGATTCCCGCCTCGTCCTGATCTTTCCCGGCGATCTGGATTCCTGCAACAGCCTCCTCCGCCAGCTCCGTCGCCTCAGCCGCGACGCTCTGATCGACGGCATTCCCTATCGCCAGTACTGGGGCGAACTGTTGGCCACCGGCGGCGACCGCAACAAACAGGCCGCGCCCGCGCCGCGTTACCGCATCCTCCGTCCCGAAGACGAAGCCGAGGTCGAGCGCCTGTACCAGCGCCTCAAGACCGTCGGCCATCTCGATAAGAACGCGGACGAGAAGTAGTGCTCCGCCGGAAATTCTGGATCGCCTTTTTCTTCCTGCTTTTCCTGGTCGCGATCTCCGCGCCCGTTTGGCTGCGCGTACTCGGCAGCGCCCTGATCCGCGACGATGGGCCGGCGAAGGCCGATATCGCGGTCGTGCTGGCCGGTGATCAGTGGGGGAATCGGATCGGCAAGGCGGCGGAACTCGTCCGCGCCGGCTACGTCCCCGCCGTCCTGATCAGCGGACCGCCGTTCTACGGCGAGCATGAGTGCGACGCCGCCATTCGGATGGCGGTCCGCCGCGGCTACCCGCCCGAGTACTTCATCCCCGCCCCCAACGACGCGCTCTCCACGCGCGAGGAGGCGCGCGCCATGCTCGCCGAACTCCGCCGCCGCGGCGTCCACAGTTTCCTTCTCGTGACGAGCGACTACCACACCGCCCGCTCAGGCCGGATCTATCGCGCCGCCGAAGAGCGCGAGGGCGGCGGACCGTCGTTCCGCCTGGTCGCCGCGCCCGACAAGTATTTCCATCGCGATGCCTGGTGGCGCTCGCGCGAGAGCCTGAAAATCGTCTTTTTCGAGTGGTCCAAGACCATTGCCACCGCGGTCGGGATGTAACTATGTGGAAGTCGCTCGCCACCCTTCGCGGACATCTCTGGCGCTACCGTCGCGGACTCGCGTTCGGCGGACTCTGCCTCGTCCTGAAGGACCTCGCTCAGGCCGGCCAGCCGCTCATGATTCGCGGAGCCATCGACGGCCTCGCCGGGCACAAGGGCCTCTTCGTCCGCTTCGCGCTCTATCTGGTCGGCCTCGCGTTGCTGAAGGGCGTCTTCCAATACGGGATGCGCGTCATCATCATCGGCATCTCCCGCGATATCGAGTACGACCTCCGCAACGATCTCTTCCGCCACCTCGCCCAGCTCTCGCCCGATTTCTACGGTCGCACGAGGACCGGCGACATCATGGCGCGCGCCACCAACGACCTCAACGCCGTCCGCATGATGCTCGGGCCCGGGGTCATGTACTGCTTCGAGACCGGCCTCACTTTTGCGCTGGCGATCGGCATCATGGTGTCGGTCGATTGGCGGCTCGCGATCCCCGCGATCCTGCCAGCCCCCGCCGTGAGTCTGGCGGTGATCTTTTTCGGGCGCGCCATCCACGCGCGCTTCGAGCGCATCCAGGAAATGTTCTCCGACATTTCCAGCCGCGTCCAGGAGAATCTCTCCGGCGTCCGCATGATCCGCGCCTTTGCGCAGGAGCGCGCCGAACTCCGCCGCTTCGAAGAGCTCAATAAGCTCTACATCGCGCAGAACATCCGGCTGGTCCGCATTCAGGGTGTCTTCGATCCGCTGCTCGAAGCGCTGATCGGTCTGACGTTCCTGGTGGTGTTGTGGGTCGGCGGGTATCAGGTGTTGAAAGGCCGCATCTCGATCGGCAGCTTCGTCATGTTCAACACGTACATGGGCATGCTGGTCTGGCCCATGATCGCTCTGGGTTGGGTCGTGAACCTGATGCAGCGGGGCAGCGCGTCGCTTGACCGCATCAACCAGATCCTCGCCGAGAAACCGACCATCGCCGCGCCCCCGAATCCCATACCGCTCGGCGACGTTCGCGGCGAAATCGAATTCCGCGGCGTCTCGGTGGACTACGGCAGCACGCTCGCTCTCGACGCGGTCGATCTCCGCATCCCGGCGGGCTCGACCGTCGCGGTCGTCGGCCACACGGGCTCGGGCAAGAGCACACTCGTCAATCTGATCCCGCGGATGATGGACCCCACGGCCGGCGCGGTCCTGCTCGACGGCATCGACGTGCGCGAACTCGATCCGTCGGCCCTGCGCCGTCACATCGGCTTCGTCCCGCAAGAGACGTTCTTGTTCAGCGCGACCATCGCGGAGAACATCGCCTTCGGGGTCGACGATGCCACCGAGGAGCAGATCCGCCGCGCCGCCGAGATCGCCGGGCTCGCAGGCGATATCGAAGGCTTTCCGGAAGGCTACCGCACGATGGTGGGCGAGCGCGGCATCACGCTCTCGGGAGGCCAGAAGCAGCGCACCGCGATCGCGCGCGCGATCCTCCGTGACCCGCGCATCCTAATCCTCGACGACGCGCTATCGAGTGTCGACACGCTCACCGAAGAGCGCATTCTCCAGCACCTCGCGGGAGTGATGCAGGGTCGCACCGTGATCCTGATCTCGCACCGAGTCTCGACCGTCCGTCAGGCGGACCAGATCGTCGTGCTCTCGGGCGGAAAGATCGTCGAGCAGGGCACGCACGAAGAGTTGGTCGTCGCGGGCGGCTACTACGCCGAGTTGTCGCAGAAGCAAATGCTGGAAGAAGAACTGGAATCGATCTAGCGAAAGAGGCTCGGTTCAGGCCAGATCTTTGAAGGGATTGAATACTTTGAGCCCGGGACGCTTAAAATCCCGATCGTTGCCTGTGGCGATCGTCAGCCCGTGCTTGCGGGCGGTCGCCGCGATATAGCTATCTTCGACAGGCATACGATGTCCAGCCTTGTCGAGCATCCGTTCTTGCTCAGCCCACACGTGTGCCACTGACACGTTGAAGCCGTGAATTCGTCCTCCGAGTGCGTCCACAAGCCGCGTCAGCCACGACTGTAAGGTTTGACGCTGCTGCCCATCCTTCGTGCGCACCCAATAAGCCAGTTGCGCAATGACTACGGCGCTCGTGTAACAGCGGTCTTGTTCCTCCTCGAGCCACGCGATGACCCTTGCGTCGCCGTGCCGCTTGGCAGGCTGGCAGATTACGTCTGTGTCGAGCAGCCAGCTCATAGCTTCCGTCGCCGTGCCGGCGTGCGGCGACGCCGCGGCAAATCGTCGGGGCTGACCGGACAGGACTTGAGCACCGCGAGCCAACTCTCTTTGCCCGGGAGCCGCCGAAAGACCAGAGCATCTTCTTCTGCGTCGAAGCTTGCATCGAAGTAGTCTCCGGGAGAGGCCGGAGCGAGGCCACTCGGGACTGTGAGACGCCGCTTCGCGTCCAGGGTAACGATCATAGTGGGATTATCCCACTGCTTCCTGGGAGGTGTCAACGAGTGGCCCATTACCGCGTCGCCGGCGTCGCCCGCATCGCTCTATCGAACGCCCAGTTCCGGATGTGGCTGATCTGCTCTTTCATCGTCCGCGACAAGGGCACCGACTTCGCCGCGATCGTGATCAGGTCGTGTTCCGTAATCTCACGATCTTCCAGCCTGGCCCGTGTGATCGCCGATACGACGCACTGCTCGATCTCCGCGCCCGTCCAGCCAATGGTGAACTGCGTCAACTGCTCGAGATTGAACCCCGACACATCGACGCCGCGGCGCACCAGGTGAATGCGAAAAATCTCCACCTGCTCGGACGCGACCGGTAGGTCCACGAAGAAGACCTCGTCGAAGCGGCCCTTGCGGATCATCTCGGCAGGCAGGAGGTCGATGCGGTTGGCCGTCGCGGCCACGAACAGCCCGCGCGTCTTCTCCTGCATCCACGTCAGGAAGAACGCGAAGATGCGCCCCTGTTCGCCGCCGGCCTCGGTCGACGTCAGCCCCATTTCGATTTCGTCGAACCAGAGGACCGCGGGCGCCATGTCCTCCATCATCCGGCACGCCTCCACGAACACTCCCTCCGCCTTCCCACGCCGTCCCGAAAAGATCTCCGACATGTCGATGCGGTAGAGCGGCAGTTCGAACGCGTTGGCGATCGCTTTCACGCAGAGGCTTTTGCCGCAGCCCGGAATGCCCATCATGAGCAGGCCTTTCGGCACGATCTCGGAGTCGAGATCGTCGCGCATTTGGAACAGCTTGCGCCGCTCCAGCAGCCAGCGTTTCAATCCCTCCAGGCCGCCGACCTCCGACAGATGCGTGCCGTCCGAGATGAACTCGATCACGCCGGTGCGATTGACCAGCAGTTTCTTCTCTTCGAGCAGCGCCGGCACGGACTGCGGTCCCAGCGGATGCCCGGACGCGACCGCGCGCCGCACTGCGTAGCGCGATTCGTCGAGCGTCAGCCCCTGCAGCGCGCGCGCCATCTGGTGATAGTCCTGCTCGCTCGCCGCGCCAAGCCCGCGCGTTTCCTCGCGCAGAAACTCGATCAGCTCTACGAGGTCCGGCGGGCGCAGTTCGATGAACAGCAGGTTGCGCTCGATCTCCTCCGGCACTTCGCGCACCGGCGACGAGATCGCGACGAACTTCTTCCGGTCGAGCGCCGCCGCATAGACGTCACGCAGCCGCCGCCGGATCTCCGACGACTCCCGCAACGGTTCGTGAAAGTCCTGGAGGTGGAAGATCGCCGCGCCGTCGTGGGCCACGATGAAGTCGAGCGCCTTGCGCGGGTCATCCGTTCCGGCCACGGCGCCGTCGGCGCTCCGCAGCCCTTCCGTCAGGCTCCACGTCCACACCGGGACATCGCCCGAACGCTGGCCGACCTCGGCGAGCACGCGCGCGACGCGCTGCTCCTCCGACGACCGTATGTAGACGAGCGGCCTCCCGGTCTCCATCGCTTCGCGTATGGTGCGGGAGGCGCGGCTTTCCGTTGCAGTGGACATGGACTCTCTCATTATGGACGCGCCACAGGCCCATTTAGTCGACTGCTACAATCGGGGCTCGATGTACCGCATCTGGGCTCTCCTCGCGCTCTCAGGCGCGACCCTTGCGGCCGCCCCGCACCCGCGGCTGCTTTTCGACTCCAACGGAATCGACCAACTGAAGGAGCGCGTCCGCCGGCCCGAAGTCTCCGCGCAGTGGACGGCGTTTCAGAAGTCGTACGACGCCGGGATCGCGGCCGCCATCGAGCTCCCGCCCCGCGGCAGCAATTGGTACCACTGGTATGTCTGTCCGAAGCACGGCGTCCGGCTCACCACCGGCAAACGTCTGGGACCCTGGCAGTGGGAGCACATCTGCCCGGCCGATCGCGAGGTCATCCGCGGCGATCCGTCGAAGCCGCAGACCGATTTCGACGGCTGCGCCCTCAGCGGCACGCACGACCGCTACTCGCGCGCCGTACGCGACGGTGGCGTCCTCTATCAGGTCACCGGGGACCGGCGGTATGCCGACCGCGTCCGCGCCATCCTGCTCGCGTACGCGGCGAAGTACCTCGACTATCCGCTCCACACCACCACCGGCGAGGCCAAAATCGGCGGCGGCCGAGTCGGTCCGCAGACGCTCGACGAATCCACCTGGCTAATCCCGATGGCGCAGGGCGCCGACCTCGTCTGGGACACGCTCTCCGACGCCGACCGCGCCACTCTCGCCGAGAAGCTCTTCCTCCCCGCCGCGCGCGACGTCATCCTGCCGCACCGTATGGGGGTCCACAACATCCAATGCTGGAAGAACAGCGCCGTCGGGCTCACCGGTTTTCTGCTGGGCGACGACGCGCTGATCCACGCTGCGATCGACGACCCCGACCGCGGCTATCGCACACAGATGGCGAAGGGCGTTCAGGGCGACGGCGTCTGGTTCGAAGGCGCGTGGAGCTACCACTTCTACACGTTGAGCGCGCTCTGGCCGTTGACCGAGGCCGCCCGCAACGCCGGAATCGACCTCTACGGCGAGCCGCTGAAGAAGATGTTCGCCGCTCCCATCCAACTCGCCATGCCGAACCTGATGCTGCCCGCGTTCAACGACAGCGGCGAGACGGCGGTCCGCAGTCCGATCTACGAGCTCGCGTACGCGCGCTACCACGCCCCGCTGTTCCTCGCGGCGGTCCCAACCGGCAACAACGAGTTCGCGCTGTGGTTCGGAGCCGCGCCCCGCGACGCCAAAGCTCCCGCCCCTGCCTCCCGCAACTTCCCCGACTCGGGCTACGCGATCCTCTCCCGCGAGGGAACGTGGCTCTGTCTGAAATACGGACCGCACGGCGGCGGCCACGGCCATCCCGATAAGAACAACTTCATCCTCTACGCGCGCGGGCAGGTGCTGTTTCCCGACCCCGGCACACGCCCGTACGGCTCGCCTCTCCATACCGACTGGGACCGCGCCACCGTCGCCCACAACACGCTCGTCGTGGACGGCAAATCGCAGAGCCCCGCGACCGGCAAGCTGCTCGCGTTCGGCGACCGTTACGCGATGACCGACGCGGGCGCAATCTACCCCGGCGTCCAGTTCATCCGCACGATCGCGATGGTTTCCGCGAACGTGATCCTGTTCGTCGACCGCATCACCGCGGACGCTCCGCACACGTTCGATCTCGCCAATCACCTCGCCGGGACGTGGAAGAGCGTCGAAGGCGATCCGGTCTCGCTCCCATATCGCTATGTCGAGGACGCGCGGAAGGTCCACACGGTCGCGACCGATGCCGCCGCGCTGACGCTCGCCGACACCGAGCCCACGGAGATTCTCGCCGCGACCGGTCCCGGTAAGAGCACCGCCGAACGCATCCCGATGTCGCTCTTCCGCCGGCAGGGCCGCCAGACCACTTACGTGTGGGCGATCTCGCTCGACGGCGCTCCCGTGAAACTCGTGGTGGAAGGCAACACCGTCCATGTCGGCGCGTCGACAGTCACGGTCGATACTGTCGCTCACACTGTACAGATCGATAGATAGCTTGAATCGATAAGGTCCTGGTGGTATAGGTAACGTCAAGTACGGGGTCTACATACTGGAAGTCCGTTCCGTCCGCTACGGGCGCCAGACCTCCTGACTCATTCAGGAGGCACTGCATGCGCATCCGTATTGCCGCACTTCTCGTTCTGCTCACCGGCATGGCATTCGCGCAGGAGTTCCGCGGGATGATCTCCGGCCAGGTAACCGATCCCTCGGGCGGCGCGATCGCCGGGGCCACTGTCGCCGCGACCAACGTCGAGACGAACGTGCGTCTCACGACCACCACCGGCGCCGACGGCCATTACGTCCTCGCCCAAATCCCACCCGGCGCATACGCGATCGGTTGCGAGGCAGCCGGTTTCAAGAAGTTCACCCGCAGCGGCGTCAATCTCCAGGTCGGCGACCATTCCACCGTCAACATCCCGATGCAGGTCGGCGCGCAGACCGATTCCGTCACGGTAACGGCCGACGTGGCGGCGATCGACACCGACCGCTCCGTCGTCAATCAGCTCATGGATAACAAGGCCGTCAGCGAACTGCCGCTCAACGGCCGTCAGGTCTTCATGCTGGTCCAACTCTCCGCCGGCACGGTCTTCACGCAGCAGCAATTCGGCGCCAGCGGCTTCTCCGGCACGCGCGCGTGGGACACCAACGGCAGCCTGACCATGCACGGCGGCGCCACCAGCAGCAACCAGTTCAATCTCGATGGCGCGTCGATCAACGCCGGCACCGGCGAATGGAAGTTCGCCCCGCTGGTCGATGGCATCGAGGAGTTCAAAGTCAGCACCCCCTCTTCCGACGCCTCGCTCGGCCTCTCCGGCGGCGGCGTCATCAACATGACGATGAAGGGCGGCACCAACACGCTCCACGGCACCTTGTCCGAGTACGTCCGCAACAACATCTTCGACGCGGTCGCCACCCAGACCAACCAGTCGCCCATCAAAGCGACGCAGCACCAGTGGAACGACTTTTCCGTGCTCGTCGGCGGCCCCATCAAGAAGAACAAGCTGTTCTTTTCGAGCTGGTACGAAGGCTTCCGCGAACGCATCCCGTTTCCCACGACGCAGACGGTGCCCAGCGAACTCGAGCGTGCCGGCGATTTCTCGGACACGCGTAACGCTTCCGGCGCGCTCATCGTGATTTACGACCCGTTCAGCACCGTCGCGGCCGGCAGCGGCTTCGCGCGCACCGCGTTCCCCAATAACGCGCTCCCCGCGTCAATGCAGAGCACGATTTCGAAGAACCTGATGCAGTTCTTCCCGCACGCCAACACCGTCGGCGTCAACTTCACCCACGTCAACAACTACATCGCGACCCCGAATATCGGCAAATACGGCTATAACGCCTGGTATTCCAAATTCGATTACGTTTGGAACCAGAATCACCGCACAACAGGCAGTGTCAGCCAGGACTGGGGCTTCGAGTATCGCGCCGGCAATGGGATCCAGAACAGCCCCGCCAAGTCCGGCAACGACCCGCTGCGCCGCGTCAACTACGGCTCGACGCTCGACCACGTCTGGACCATCGGCGCCTCCACGGTCGTCGACATCCGCGCCGGCTGGCAGCGCTACATCAACTACAGCGCCCAGGAGCAGGCCGACGTGTTCGACGGCTCCAAGCTCGGCTGGAAGAACCCGATCGGCTCCGCTGCCGCCATCCACTTCCCGCAGCTCGCCTACTCCGGCTATCTCACGATGGCGACCGGCGGTTACAGCGCCAACCGAATTTTCTGGCCCGACCAGGCGTACAGTCTCAGCGGCTCGGTCTCGAAGACGGTTAACCGCCACCTGCTGAAGTTCGGCATGTCCGTCACCGAGACGCGCCCCAACCGGTACACGTCCGGGTGGACCTACGGCAACTATTCTTTCGATGGCGGTTTCACGCGGCGTAATCCGCAGACGTCGGACAGCACCTCGGGAAACAGTATCGCGTCGTTCCTGCTCGGCGTACCCGCGAGCGGCAATACGGATATCAACGCGCAATCGAGCGGCAAATTCCGCGCGTACGGCCTCTACGTCCAGGATGACTTCAAGGTGACTTCGAAGCTCACCGTGAACCTCGGCCTGCGCTGGGACCGTCAAACGCCGATCGTCGAGCGGTGGGATCGCTCGATCGTCGCGTTCGACCCGACTGCGACGTATACGCTCGCCGGCGCTCCGGCCAAAGGCGGACTCGTCTTCGCCAAGCCCGGCGCCCGCGCCAATTGGGACGCCAATTGGACCGGCTTCCAGCCACGCATCGGCATGGCATACCAGATGCCGCACCGGCTCGTGGTCCGCGCATCGTACGGGATGAGCTACCTGCCGCTCGGCGGCACGGGCGGGCTCGTCGGTTTCCGCCAGAACGGCTATTCGCGCAGCACGCCGTACAACGCGACGGTCGGCGGCGGCATC